>LNAP01003807.1_pt1 | contig 19061 bp, 24 predicted proteins | sample 602601 | NCBI WGS metagenome assembly LNAP01 (sample SAMN02440304, study PRJNA202911) | soil metagenome | biome: Subtropical and temperate rainforests or woodlands; isolation source: soil samples (1 kg each in a 20% v/v slurry with milli Q water) were... ...
AAGACCGTCCAGACCCGCACCGAAGCACTGCAGGCTGAACGTAATGCGCGCTCCAAATCCATCGGTCAGGCCAAGCAGCGCGGCGAAGACATCGCGCCGTTGATGGCGGACGTCGAGCGCATGGCGAATGAATTGAGCGCCGGTAAAGTCGAGCTGGACGGGATCCAGACCGAACTGGATTCGATCCTGCTCGGCATTCCTAACCTGCCGCACGAGTCCGTGCCGATCGGTGATGACGAAGACGGCAACGTCGAAGTGCGCCGCTGGGGCACCCCGACCGCATTCGATTTCCCGGTCCTGGACCACGTCGCCCTGGGCGAGAAGTTCGGCTGGCTGGACTTTGAAACCGCCGCCAAGCTGTCCGGCGCGCGTTTCGCCTTGCTGCGTGGCCCGATCGCCCGTCTGCACCGCGCTCTGGCGCAGTTCATGATCAACCTGCACACCAGCGAACACGGTTACGAAGAGGCTTACACGCCTTATCTGGTCCAGGCGCCGGCGCTGCAAGGCACTGGCCAGTTGCCGAAATTCGAAGAAGACCTGTTCAAGATCACCCGCGAAGGCGAAGCCGATCTGTACCTGATCCCGACCGCTGAAGTGTCGCTGACCAACATCGTGGCCGGCGAGATCGTCGATTCGAAGCTGCTGCCGATCAAGTTTGTCGCCCACACCCCGTGCTTCCGTAGCGAAGCCGGCGCATCGGGTCGCGATACCCGCGGCATGATTCGTCAGCACCAGTTCGACAAGGTCGAGATGGTCCAGATCGTCGAGCCTTCGACATCGATGGAAGCGCTGGAAGGCCTGACTGCCAACGCCGAGAAAGTCCTGCAACTGCTGGAGCTGCCTTATCGCACCCTGGCGCTGTGCACCGGCGACATGGGCTTCAGCGCGGTCAAGACCTACGACCTGGAAGTGTGGATAAATACCGCGAGATTTCGTCGTGCTCCAACTGCGGCGATTTCCAGGCCCGTCGTATGCAAGCGCGTTTCCGCAACCCGGAAACCGGCAAGCCTGAACTGGTTCACACCCTGAACGGTTCCGGTCTGGCAGTCGGTCGTACGCTGGTGGCGGTGTTGGAAAACTACCAGCAGGCCGACGGCTCGATCCGTGTGCCTGAAGTGCTGAAACCGTACATGGGTGGCCTCGAGGTCATCGGCTAAATGGACTATCTGCCGCTGTTCCATAACCTTCGCGGCAGTCGTGTGTTGGTCGTCGGCGGGGGGGAGATTGCCTTGCGCAAATCCCGCCTGCTGGCCGATGCCGGTGCGCTGCTGCGGGTGGTCGCACCTGAAATCGAACCGCAACTGCGTGAACTCGTTACCGGCAGCGGTGGCGAGTGCTTGCTGCGCGGTTACGTCGAGGCGGATCTGGACGGTTGCGGGCTGATCATTGCCGCCACCGATGACGAACCGCTGAACGCGCAAGTCTCTGCCGATGCTCACCGGCGCTGCGTGCCGGTCAACGTGGTGGATGCGCCGGCCTTGTGCAGCGTGATTTTTCCGGCGATTGTCGACCGGTCGCCGCTGATTGTTGCCATCTCCAGCGGCGGCGATGCGCCGGTACTGGCGCGGCTGATCCGGGCGAAAATCGAAACCTGGATTCCTTCCACCTACGGGCAATTGGCCGGTCTGGCCGCGCGTTTCCGCAACCAGGTCAAAGGCCTGCTTCCGGATGTGCAGCAGCGTCGGGCGTTCTGGGAAGATGTGTTTCAGGGCCCGATCGCCGATCGGCAACTGGCCGGGCAGGGCGCTGAAGCCGAGCGTTTGCTGCTGGCGAAAATCGCTGGCGAGCCGCCGACAAAAACCGGTGAGGTGTATCTGGTCGGTGCAGGGCCGGGTGATCCCGATCTGCTGACCTTCCGCGCCTTGCGCCTGATGCAGCAAGCCGATGTGGTGCTGTATGACCGATTGGTGGCGCCGGCGATTCTCGATTTGTGCCGTCGCGATGCCGAGCGGGTGTACGTCGGCAAGCGTCGCGCCGATCACGCGGTGCCTCAGGATCAGATCAACCAGCAATTGGTGGACCTGGCCAAACAGGGCAAGCGCGTCGTGCGGCTGAAGGGCGGGGATCCGTTTATTTTCGGACGCGGCGGTGAAGAGATCGAAGAGCTGGCGGCCCATGGCATTCCGTTCCAGGTCGTGCCGGGGATCACCGCGGCCAGCGGTTGCGCGGCGTATGCCGGGATTCCGCTGACCCACCGCGATTACGCGCAGTCGGTGCGGTTCGTCACCGGCCACTTGAAGGACGGCTCCACCGATTTGCCATGGGCCGATCTGGTCGCACCGGCGCAAACCCTGGTGTTCTACATGGGACTGGTGGGCTTGCCGATCATCTGCGAGCAGTTGATCAAGCATGGTCGCGGGGCGGATACCCCGGCGGCGTTGATCCAGCAGGGCACCACGGTCAATCAGCGGGTGTTTACCGGCACCCTGGCCGATCTTCCACGGCTGGTGGCGGAGCATGAAGACGCTGGTGATTGTTGGGGAAGTGGTGCAGCTGCGCGAGAAACTGGCGTGGTTTGAAGGGGCTCAGGCGCAGGTCTGAACACCGGGTCGGTCGCATCGCCAGCAGGCTAGCTCCCACAGGGGATTTGTGAGCGACACAGATCCAGTGTGGGAGCTAGCCTGCTAGCGATTAGGGGCCTCTAAAATTGCACAAACCTCAGGCCTTGCGCCAAACCCCTTTCCCGCTCAACCGTGCCCGATCATGGGCCGCGCTGAAACCCTGCTCCGGCCCTTTCGGCACGATACCCGTCGGGTTGATGGTCTTGTGGCTGCCGTAGTAGTGGTTCTTGATGTGGGTAAAATCCACCGTCTCGGCAATCCCCGGCCACTGATAAATCTCGCGCAGCCAATTCGACAGGTTTGGATAATCGGCAATCCGCCGCAGGTTGCACTTGAAATGTCCGTAGTACACCGCATCAAAGCGAATCAGCGTGGTGAACAGCCGAATGTCCGCTTCGGTCAGGTATTCGCCTACCAGATAACGATTAGCGCCTAACAACGCTTCCAGCCGATCCAGCTCGGCAAACACCTCAGCGAATGCTTCTTCATAAGCCTTTTGCGATGTGGCAAACCCGGCGCGGTACACACCGTTGTTCACCGCCGGATAAATCCGTTCGTTCAGTGCATCGATCTCGCCCCGTAGCGGCGCCGGGTAAAAGTCCAGGTCATTGCCGGTCAACTCATCGAACGCGCCATTGAACATGCGGATAATCTCCGCCGACTCGTTGTTGACGATGCGATTCTGCTGTTTGTCCCAGAGCACCGGCACGGTGACGCGCCCGGTATAGTCGGCGGTATCGGCGGTGTAACGTTGGTGCATGAAGTCGAGGTGATCGAGCTTGTCGCCAGTCGAGCCAAAATGCTGGTCGAAGGTCCAGCCGTTTTCCAGCATCAGCCAGCTGACCACGGACACGTCGATCAGGCTTTCGAGGCCTTTGAGTTTGCGCAGGATCAACGTGCGATGGGCCCACGGACAGGCGAGGGACACGTACAAGTGATAACGACCCGCTTCTGCCGCAAAGCCACCGACACCGGTCGGGCCGGGTTTGCCGTCGGCGGTCAGCCAGTTGCGCCGCTGCGCCTGTTCACGCTGGAATGCGCCGTCCTTGCTGCTTTCGTACCACTGGTCACGCCAGCGACCTTCAACTAACAAACCCATGTTCAAGACTCCTCAACCGATAAGCGTTGGAGAGGAGTCTATTCGGATAGGTTCGATAAAAAAGCGCAAAGGTTGGAGGGTTATGATCGGTTAAATCGATCTGTCCCGAGCGTCCCAATACTGCTGGGCGGTTTCGAAGGCTTGCTCGCGCGTCTGGCCGAGGCCGCGCAAGGCGAGGGCCATGGTCGCGATCAGCGCCATTTGCGGGTAGCTGTCGACCACGTCGCCACGCCATACGGCTTTCAAATGTCCGGGGTCGAGCGAGGCGGGTTTGACGTGGCGCTGGTTCGACAGCTGTGGCCATTCTTCATCCCAGCTCTCGCCGCCGGTGGTGCCGTACAAGTGGCTGTCGGCGTCGGGGTTGATCTCGATTTCGCCGCCATCGCCCTTGACCACGATCGCCGTGTCGCCGAGCAAGCCGCTGGCATCACGGTGCACCGCCTGATAGCCGGGGTGGAAAATGCTTTGCAGGCCACATCGAGCGCGCAACGGATTGAGAATGCGCGCCAGGGAATGGATCGGCGAACGCAGGCCGAGGGTGTTGCGCAGGTCGATCATGCGTTGCAGTTGCGGTGCCCAATCCACCAGCGGCATGAATGCGAGGCCGCCGTTGTCGAGGGCCGATCCGACCTGCTGCCAGTTGCGGCACAGCGGGATGTTCAACTCGTCCAGCAATTGCTCGCTGTACAGCCGCCCGGCGGTGTGCGCGCCACCGCCGTGCATGAAAATCCGCACGCCGTTCTGCGCCAGGCACTTGGCCGCCAGCAGATACCACGGCAGATGACGCTTCTTGCCGGCGTAGGTCGGCCAGTCCAGATCGACATTCAATGCCGGTGCCTGCAAACGTTCACGCAAGGCTTCGGTGAACCCGGCCATTTCCTCGGCACTTTCTTCCTTGTGCCGCAACAGCATCAGAAATGCACCGAGCTGAGTGTCTTCGACCTTGTCGTCGAGCACCATGCCCATGGCTTCGCGTGCTTCCTCTCGGGTCAGGTCGCGGGCGCCGCGCTTGCCTTTGCCGAGGATCCGCACGAACTGGGCGAAGGGGTGTTCGGCGGGCGTTTCGAGGGTCAGCGCTGGGTAGTCGGTCATAAGCAATTCGTCGGTTTGGGCAGGCCCGCCAGTTTCGCGGCGAGTTTGGCAGGGGTGCCTTTGAACAGTCGGTTCAGGTGCTTTTTCCGGGCCGAGCTTCAACGCGGTGTATTTGATCAGCGGGCGCGTCGCCGGGGACAGCTGGAATTCGGCGTAGAAGCTGCGCAGCAGTTCGAGGATTTCCCAATGGTCAGGGCTCAACTCGATGTCTTCGGCGGCGGCGAGGGCACTGGCTACTTCAGCGGACCAGTCGCTCAATTCAACCAGGAATCCATCCTTGTCCAGCTCGATGGCGCGGGCGCCGACGGTCAGTGAATTCATAGCCAACTGTTGACCTTGTCGTAGTGAATCGACAGTTCGACGAAAGCTGGATAGTCGATGGCCTTGGCGGTGTCAGGAATGTCCAGCGCGCGCGCCCGGGCATCTTCGGCCAGCACGAACAGCGTCGGGTGGCGAGCGTTCAGCGCGTCGCAGGGTACGGTGCCCGGCTGCAACGCGTACACCGCGTCGCCGGTCAGCAGCAGCGCATCGTTTGCACCGATCACGCGCAGGCAACTGGTCAGGCGATCGTCGCCGAACGGGGAATGAGACAACACATGCAAAGTCGACATCAGAGGGTGATCACCTGGTCGTAACGGTCAATGAGGGCGGTGATGTCGTGGGCGCTCAGCACCTGGGCTTCTTCGAGAGCCAGACCGGTCGGGTCCAGACCGCGTTCAGCGGCGCTGTCGCCACAGACGAAGAGGTCTTCGACGCCGAACATTGGCAACGCCTGCAGGTTGGCGCTCAGATCTTTCTGTTGCAGGGCCCTGGCGTCCTGTTTCGCGGCGAGCTGGAACACGCCGTCATCGAGAAACAGCAGGCCGATCGGCAGGTCGAACGCGCCGCCGGCCAGCACGATGTCCAGCGCTTCCCGCGCGCTCGGCCCGGACCACGGTGCCTGACGACTGATGATCAGCAGGGATTTAGGCATGTCACGCACCTCCGAAGCAGATCAGGCGGTCGGCATCCTGCACCGCGTCATGCAACTGGCCGAGCCCGGACAACTCCCACGGTGCGCCGACGGCAATGGCCTCGCGCTGATAGCGCCCGGCTTCTTCTTCGTTCAACACGCCACGGCGCAGGGCGGCGGCGATGCAGACCACGCCGTCCAGCTGGTGCTCGGTGACAAAGGCGCGCCATTGCTTGGGCAAATCCAGCTCATCCTGCGGCGTGACCACGCTGCTGGAAGCGTTGTACACGCCGTCCTGATAGAAAAACAGCCGGACGATTTCATGCCCGCCGGCCAGCGCAGCCTGGGCGAACAGCAAGGCGCGGCGCGAGGAGGGCGCATGGGCGGCGGAAAACAGCGCGATGGCGAACTTCATGACGGACTCGATCAGCAAAACTGCGGCCATGATAAAGCTTTATCGCGGGTGCGGCTAAATCGATGTTGTCTATGCGGGCCTCGTCGCGGGCAAGCCCGCGATGAGGCCCGAACAGTCGATACAGGATCAACGCGGCATATACCCCAACTGCCAGCGCCGCGGAACCTTCAACGACAGCGCCCCCAGCGCACCCGCCAGCAATCCGCTGACAAACAGCGCCTGGAGCCCGAGATGCTGTTCCAGCACGGCACCGAGCACTGCGCCGGCAAACATGCCGGTCCAGGGGATCAGTTGCACCCGCCATCCGTTGCGCCGCTCGCCGAGCATCCAGCGTCCCAGGCCGCGGCCGAAGCGCGACAAGGCGCCGGTGACATAGGTCAGCCCCACCGGCAGACCGTTCACTTCTTCGACGGCCGCATTGAGCATGCCCATGGCGATGATCGCTGCCAGCAGCGCCGGCAGTTGTTCGTCATAGGGCCAGGCCGCGGCCGCACACAACAGCATGGCGATGCACAGCAATAACGGCAGCGCCCGACGCCCGCCCACACGACTGACCACAATGCCCAAGGCATTACCGAGGATGAACGTCCCCACGAGCAGCAGCAGGCGCAACGTCAGGCCCATGTCGCCGTCGCTGATCGCCACGGCCAGGCGAGTGGTGTTGCCGCTCATGAAGGAGACGAAGTCGCCGCTGGCCATGAAGCCGATGGCGTCGGTCATGCCGGCGAGTACGGAGAGTGCGGCGACCAGCGACAGGCCGATACGCCCGCGCCATTTCTGGGTGTGCAGGTGCCCCGGACTGGCGCGGGTTGTGGAGGACGAAGGCAGCATCGGTGACGGGATCCTTGATCGGTGACGGTTACGGATTCAATCCATATAACTCGCAATAGTCCCGCCAGTCCATCCCTGCCATTTCCGCTACTTCCTTGTGCACTTCCATGCGTTGGGCCTGATAATCCTCGGCCGTCGCGGCCGTCAGTTGCAGCGTCAGCTCCCAGGCGAACAAGCCCAGGCGCTCGGCCTCGGCTTCGAACGCTTCATGCAAGCGTTCGTCGCGAAATTGCGCCGCTGTTTCACCCTTGGCCTGGGCCAGCAGCGGGTTGAGGTTGTCGAGTTCGTGGCGCAGCTCGGGGCGCTCATCGAGAAACTTCCTCAGCGCCTGCTCGTGTTGCTGTTCGGTTGCCGCCATGGTCGCTCCTTGAGAATGGGTTACGAAGACTGCTTCTTGCTGGCCTTGGCCGCAGCGGCCAGGCATTCGAGGGCCCACTGCTCCGGGTAGGTCATCTGGATCGGCGTGGTTTCGCCCTTCACGGTGCGTTCGCCATCGAGGATGTAACGGATCCGCTTGTCGGTGACGCCGATTCGCTTGGCGATCCAGGAAGGCGTCTGACCGATCTGGCTGATCAGCTTGTCGGCGTATTCAGCGGTCGGTTTGTAAAACTCGGCGTTGGGTGTCATGGACGTTCCAGAAAAAATAGGCCCGGAAATAGGGGCGATACGGCGTTTGGCGCGACAGGGTGCGCGAATCGTTGCGCGGTGTCGCGGTATAAATGAAGTAAAGCAGAACGATACGCCTGCCCACGGTGATACAGTCCGCTTTTTCTTGATGAGCACATGCAATGCGAATTCTGATGGTGGCGCTGGCCGCAACGTTGCTGGCGGGATGTGCCGGTTCGGCAATGAACGATGCCCGCACCGGAGCCCCGTACAAAACCCTGACGTCGGACAAGCCGGAAAAGGTCGTTGCCCAGTGCGTGCAGTTTTCCTGGCAGGACGAGGCGGTGTTCGGCGTCGATGCGGGCGCGTACCTGCAGCCGGGCAAGAAGGGCGGGTCGACTGTTTACACGCGTTCGGCGGAATCCTTTGTGGACATCACCGCGGATGCCTCGGGTACGACGTTGAGTTATTACGCCCGGCATGACGATTTTGTCGCCAAGCGCCGGTTGGCGGCACTGGCGACTTGCCTCTGATTTACTGAACACCGCAATACCCTTTGTAGGAGCCAGCAAACCGGCTCCTACAGGTTAGGCGTTGTTAATCAGGCGCTTCTGAAAGAAGAACCGCTTGTGCCCCGGCGGGTAATCAGCGATCTGGCCCAACTCGCTATACCCGAGCTTCTTGTAAAACTCCGGCGCCTGAAAATCGAAGGTGTCCAGCCAGATCCCCACGCACTCCTTCTCCCGCGCCAGGTCTTCGGCCATCTGCATCAGCCTGGAGCCTATGCCTTGTCCCCGGCCCTGTTCTGGCACCGAGAGCAATTCGATAAACAACCACTGATAGAAAAACCGGCCATACAGTCCGCCCAGGGTTTCACCCTGGTCATCGCGAACCATCAAGGCCAGCGGTTGCGCCTTGCCGTCACCCGCTTGCGCGACGTTGTAGGCGCGCAACGGTGCAAGGATCGCCTCGCGATCTTCCAGTGTCGGGTTTTGCAACAGTTCGATGCTTAATGTCATTGGCTACATCCTTATGGCAGTGAGGCACGAGCGTATCCGGGTCGCGACGTTTGTTCTATCCCCCCGACGAACAGAGGAACCGTCGCCAGCGCGCAGATGTCTAGCCTTTACAGCGTCATTCCAGAACGCAACCGATGAGGGCCACCTGCCTTGAACATTTTTGAAGCCTTGCGCGAAAGCCATGACCGCCAACGCACCTACGCCGATGCACTGATCAAGACCAGCGGCGACACCCCGGAACGCGTCGAAGCGTACAAACAGCTCAAGTCCGAACTCCAGGCCCATGAAACCGCTGAAGAGCGGCATTTCTATATGCCGTTGATGGAATTCGACAACGGTGTCGACCTCAGCCGCCATGCGATTTCCGAACACCACGAGATGGACGAAATGATGGAAGAACTCGACGAGACCGAGATGTCGAGCCCTGCCTGGCTGGCGACCGCGAAGAAACTCTCCGAGAAGGTCCATCACCACTTGAAAGAGGAAGAGCAGAAGTTCTTCCAGATGGCCGGCAAGTTGCTCGACGACAAGCAGAAGGAAACGCTCGCCGGGCAATATGAGAGGGAATACAAGGCTCAACTGTCATGAAGGTCTTTTCGTCTAAGATGGGCGTCTTCTGACGATTTAAGGACGCCTTGTCATGCCGAACACAGCCGAACGGGTCAACATCATCGAGTCCCAGGTGCTGTCCCACGACTGGTATTTGCTGAAGAAAATCACCTTTGATTACCAGCGCAACAATGGCGAATGGCAGCGCCAGACCCGCGAGGTCTACGACCGTGGCAATGGCGCGGCGATTCTGCTGTTCAACCGAGAGAAAAAAACCGTCGTACTGACCCGGCAGTTCCGCTTGCCGGTGTTCGTCAACGGTCACGACGGTTTGCTGATCGAAGTGGCGGCGGGGTTGCTTGAAGGTGCCGCGCCGGAAGCGCGCATACGCGATGAAGCGGAAGAGGAAACCGGATACCGCGTGCACCATGTGCAGAAGGTCTTTGAGGCCTATATGAGCCCGGGCTCGGTGACTGAAAAACTGCACTTCTTCATCGCCGAATACGACGCTTCATCGAAAGTCGGCGAGGGTGGCGGGCTGGAGGAAGAGACCGAAGAGCTGGAAGTGCTGGAGTGGTCGTTCGAGGCGGCGCTCGAGGCGTTTTATCGTGGCGAAATCTGCGATGCGAAGACCATCATGCTGTTGCAGCATGCGGCGATGAAAAACATCTTCTCGGCGTGAGTCATCCTCCCTGTGGCGAGCTCGCTGGCGCCGGGCTGCGAAGCGGCCCCAAAATCTTCAGTCTTATCCAGGATTTTGCCAGTGCTGCGCACTGGAGCGGGAGCAAGCTCCCTCGCCACAAAAGAGCGGGCGTTAATTCGAAAACAAATCGCCCATCCTGTTGGCGCCCGACCATTCGCATCCCTCCAGCGTCAGCAACAATTCCTTCGCCTCAAGCCCACCCGCAAACCCCGTCAGTTTCCCCGAGGCGCCAATCACCCGATGACACGGCGCAACAATCGAGATCGGGTTCTTGCCATTCGCCGCACCCACCGCGCGAACCGCGCTCGGGTTGCCGATCTGCTCGGCAATCTGGCTATAGCTGCGCGTTTCGCCGAAGGGAATGGTCAACAGCGCTTGCCACACCTTCTTTTGAAAATCAGTCCCGGTGAAATCCAGTTCCAGGTCGAAGCGATTTCGTGTGCCGGCAAAGTATTCCGTCAACTGCTGCCGGGCGCGAACCAGGATCGGGTTGTCCGGAGCTTCGCTGAGCGGGCCAAGCCGCACACGGTTCGGTTTGTCGTTTTCCCAGAGGATGGCCGCGAGTCTTGCACCGTTCGCGACCAGCTTCAATTCGCCGACCGGAGAGGCCAGGGTGGTGAAGGTAAACGTCATGCCGACGAACTCCAAAACGGGTGAACAGGGGACAAGCATACTGCCTCGTTGGGGAGGCGCAATACGCAATCCCAGCCATACTGCGTACTGCTCTTGACACGTTTTCTCTGTTTTTTACCGACCCTAAAAACAAAAAGAGACCGACTCATGAAGTTCGAACCTTTTGCCAAATCGCTCATCGCGACCTCCTTGGCGCTCAGTTGCCTGATGGCCCACGCGGCCTCCGTCGCGCCTGTCGCCGCCGAAAACGGCATGGTGGTCACCGCCCAGCACCTGGCCAGCCACGTGGGTGTGGATGTGCTCAAGAACGGTGGCAACGCCGTCGATGCCGCAGTCGCGGTCGGGTATGCGCTGGCGGTGGTGTATCCCGCGGCGGGGAACCTGGGGGGCGGCGGTTTCATGACCATTCAACTGGCGGACGGGCGCAAGACCTTCCTCGACTTCCGCGAAAAAGCCCCGCTGGCCGCCACTGCCGATATGTACCTCGACAAAGAGGGCAATGTCGTGCCGGATCTCAGCACCCGTGGCCACCTCGCCGTCGGCGTGCCGGGCACGGTATCCGGCATGGAGCTGGCGCTGAGCAAGTACGGCACCAAACCGCGCAAGGAAGTGATCGCCCCGGCCATCAAGCTCGCTGAAGACGGTTTCACACTGGAGCAGGGCGATGTCGATTTGCTGGAGTACGCCACCGACGTGTTCAAGAAGGACATCAAGGATTCCGGCTCGATCTTCCTGAGCAACGGCGAGCCGATGCAAGTCGGGCAGAAACTCGTTCAAAAAGACCTGGGCAAGACCCTGCGGGAAATCTCCGAGAAGGGGGCCGACGGCTTCTACAAGGGGTGGGTGGCTGACGCGATCGTCACTTCCAGCCAGGCCAACAAGGGCATCATCACCCAAGCCGATCTCGACAAATACAAGACCCGCGAACTGGCGCCCATCGAGTGTGATTACCGTGGCTACCACGTGGTCTCGGCACCGCCGCCAAGCTCCGGCGGCGTAGTGATCTGCGAGATCATGAACATCCTCGACGGTTACCCGATGAAGGACCTGGGCTACCACTCGGCGCAGGGCATGCACTACCAGATCGAAGCCATGCGCCACGCGTATGTCGACCGCAACAGCTACCTCGGCGACCCGGATTTCGTGAAAAACCCGATCGCCCATCTGCTGGATAAAAACTACGCGACCAAAATCCGCGCCGCCATCAATCCGCAAAAGGCCGGCGTGTCCCGCGAGCTCAAACCCGGCGTCGCGCCCCACGAAGGCAGCAACACCACCCATTATTCGATCGTCGACAAATGGGGCAACGCGGTCTCGGTGACCTACACCTTGAACGACTGGTTCGGCGCTGGCGTCATGGCCAGCAAGACCGGGGTCATCCTCAACGATGAAATGGACGACTTCACCTCGAAAATCGGCGTGCCGAACATGTACGGCCTGGTGCAGGGCGAGGCCAACGCCATCGCGCCGGGCAAGGCGCCGCTGTCGTCCATGAGCCCGACCATTGTCACCAAGGATGGCAAAGTCGTAATGGTGGTCGGCACGCCGGGTGGCAGCCGCATCATCACCGCGACCTTGCTGACCATCCTCAACGTGATCGACTACGGCATGAACATCCAGGAAGCGGTGGATGCGCCGCGTTTCCACCAGCAGTGGTTGCCGGAAGAGACCAACCTGGAAACCTTCACCACCAGCCCGGACACCGTGAAGCTGCTTGAAAGCTGGGGACATAAGTTCGCCGGGCCGCAGGATGCCAACCATATCGCGGCGATTCTGGTCGGAGCGCCGTCGCTGGACGGTAAACCGGTGGGCAAGAACCGCTTCTACGGGGCGAACGATCCGCGTCGCAACACCGGGTTGTCGCTGGGTTACTAAGGGTTGTGTTCGCAGGGGGGCGGATTTACTTTCTGTCCCCTGACTTACCGACAGATCAAGGAAGGAATCATGTCCACTGCACTGTTAATCATCGACGTCCAGCAGGCGCTCTGTGCTGGCGAGTACAAATGCTTCGAGATTGCGCGTGTCATCGACACCATCAACGGTCTCAGCACCCGCGCCCGACAGGCCGGGATTCCGGTGGTGCTGATCCAGCATGAGGAAGCGGGCAGCCCATTGGCGCATAACGCCAAAGGCTGGCAACTGGCCGAGGGGCTGGACGTCTCGCCCAAGGATTGGCGTGTACGCAAGACCACACCGGATTCGTTCTACCAGACCAATCTGCAAAAATTGCTGCCGAAGGAGGATTTCGAACGTCTGATCATCTGCGGTTTGCAAACCGATTATTGCGTCAACGCCACCGTGCGTCAGGCGCTGAAACTGGGGTACGACGTGGTGCTGGCGGCTGACGCTCACTCCACGGTAGACAATGGAAACCTCGCCGCCGAAGACATCATCGCCGAGCACAACAAGGACCTGGCGCATTTGACCGGCTCGGTGACGCGGATCGACGCGACGCCCGCGGCGGCCATCACGTTCTAGCGCCAGTGCCAGAACCGTTTTTTCACAGGAACCTGGCTTGCCGGCGATGGCGCATCCAAGGGCACCATCGCCGGCAACTCACCCACTTGCAACCGCTGCACCAACGCCTGAAAGCGTTCCGATGCCACCCAGTCGGGATCGGCGTCATCCACCAGCAGCATGATCCCCAGGTAATGTTCCAGGTGCAGCGTGATGACCTGCCCCTCGGCCTCCAGATCCCAATAACGCTGGTCCAGCCCGCTGGCCTGTACAACCCACGTTCCGTCGAGTGCTTGCCTCAATTCATCGGCGATCCGGTCGAACAGCGCCCGGTCAGATGTATCGGACAGGTAGATCGTTGGCGCGGGTTTGGTCATGTCGGACTCCGGAAAGTCCCCTGACTTTACGTCAGCCACACACACTGTGGCGAGGGTGATGCTGTTCACTTAAGCGCGGGCCCGCATCTATGTGAACGGAATTATGCGGCGTGAAGCTTGCCCCTCACTCCAAAGGGGCGTGCAGCGCCCGGAAACGGAACTACACTCAAGAACCGTTCTCGGTTACGGCGTGATTGGCAATGACCTTGCCTGGATGAAGGCGAGCCCGTCGTGGATGCTCTTGCCTAAACCCGAAGCCCTCCGGTTCGGCACCGGTGAACAGGATCACGACAGATACCTGACGGTTTACAGCGTCATCGTCACGCCGTTTATCGACATTGCCCGACACACCACTGTTGTCTCATGGAGACCTCTCCCATGGATGTCCAGGTTCATCGCGCCGACGCCACTCACCTCGACAACGTTGCCAGCCTGTTCGACGCCTATCGAGGTTTCTACGGCCAACCCTCAAACCTGACGCAATCGCGTGACTTTATCGCCGAGCGCATCGCCCGGGATGAGTCGGTGATCTTCTTCGCCCAGGACGCCACCGGCGAAGCACTGGGTTTCGTCCAGTTGTTCCCGACGTTTTCTTCCATCGACGCGCATCGCACCTGGCTGCTCGGCGACCTGTTCACCGCACCCGCGGCCCGAGGCCGCGGGGTCGGGACGCAACTGATGAACACCGCGCGGACCTTCGCGTTGCTCACCGGCGCGAAAGGCATGACGCTGGAAACGGCCACGGACAATCACGGCGCACAACGCTTGTATGAATCACTGGGCTACGTGCGCGAAACGGGTTACTACACCTATTGCCTCGATTTGAAGCAAGGCTGATGCCTCACCGTTCCGGGAGATTCCAGCGTTCACGCAAGTGTTCGTATTGCGCCTCGGGCATTTGCACCAGCAGGGGCGACTGGCGAGGATCGAGCCAGTCGAACAAACGGGAAATGTCCGCCTGATCCATGGCCGTGCAGCCCGCCGTCGGTGAGGTCGGGCTGCGCCAGATGTGGAAGAAAATGCACGAGCCCGAGGCGGGGGACGCCGGTGTGTTGTGCTCGATGACAATGCCTTTGCGATAGCCTTCCTCGCTGCGCATGCGTTCGGCGCTGTTCCAGTCCTTTGCGATCTTCGAGCCGTCGACCAGTTCGTTGTAGCGTGCGGAGTGGCTGTCGTCGACGCATTCGATGGCCGGCGTCAAGGCGAGGTAAGGCAGTTTCGTTTCGGTCGTGTTGTCGTAGCCAAATGCCGTACCGAGCTTGAATACCCCGGCCGGCGCTTTGCCGTCACCTTCACGTTTGACCGGCCCGTCGCCTGGCTCATCGCTGCTCAAGCCCTTGCCCCAGGCCATGCCGTTTTTGCCGACCACGACCGCAAACGCATTACCCGATTTTCGAAAGGTTTTGCCGTCCCGTTCGTAGCGTTGGGCGGTGCCCTGGATGTCATCCCAGTTTTTGCTGGTGACCACAATCAGCTGATGGCTGGCGTCGAGCGCTTCGCTGGCGCTGAGCGGTGTAATCGGGAAATCCATGACCTCGTTCGGCGCTCCGGCGCCGGTGTAAGTGAAGTGCCACCACTCCTTCGAGTACCCGGAAAATCCTTCTTTTTCCATCGCACGGCTTAGCCGCTGACGATTGTCCTTCGCGGTTGCGTTGATGGTCGGGTTGGCGGTATGCGTCCGCTCATCGAAGCAGTCGAAGCCGGTGCCCATGTCGAGCGCGCCGTCGTGCCAGCGCTGGGCATAGGGCGCTGTGCAATCGACCTGCGTCGCCGAGGATGACCAGGTTGCGGCGGGCATCGCTGTCGGACCGGTGAGTGTCAGGTCGACGGTGGAGCCGCGGGAGTGGTTCGACACCCGTGCCACATACCCCAGGCGCCAGAAATCCTGCTTGTCCACGCGTGGGTAGAACTCGGCCTTGCGTGGGTCGCCAGGCACGGAAGCGAAGCGGCCCATATCGGCAACTGCACGACTGGGCCGATAACAGTCGAACACCTTCAAGCCATAGCCTTGCACCTGCAATGACGCCTGCACCCGTGCCAGCGCTTTAGCCGCATCCAGCGTCAACAGACACTCGGCGGCGGCGTACCCGTCGAGTGGATGACCGGTGAAGTTGTGGGCGCTGGCGTAGCGGATGTCCTGCTCGATGGTGGGGGCGATCGTGCGCAGATAGACCATGTGTTCGGGCCGTGGCTCGGCGCTGGTCATGGCGGGAATGACGATAGTCAGGAGCAGCAGAGATTGCAGCCAGGATCGTGCGGTTTTGTAAGAGGAACCCATGCAATTTCTCCTGGGTAGGGCTGCACACTGCCGACCGACATCAGGCCGGTTGCTGCGCCTGATCGCCAAATACGGGCCTGAAGAAACTGCGCTCATAACTGAGGATGCATTTTGTCTCTTCGGCGAACTTGAACGCCGCGATGCACTCGGGATCTTTCATCGAGTCCTGGCGATAACGCTCATACGCGGCAAGGCTTGGAAAGCTGAACATCGCCATGGCGATATTGTTCGCGCCTTCGGACGGCAGGAAATAGCCGTGATGCTGGCCGCCGAATTTTTCAACGAGGGGAATCCACAACTTTCCATAGTGTTCGAACGCTGCGATCTGGTAGGGATCGAGTACATATTTCAGATAACAAGTGATCATGTCTTTGCTCTCTTGGGCTGGAAGATCAAGCGATTTTAAAGTGCGTCGTCCGACGCGATTTGCTGCACGTGCGCCACCACCAGGGGAATCTCCTCACGGCTATCACGCTTGAGCCATTCGGCGGGGGGCGAGCCCACCACGTTCAGGAAGGTTCTGGAAAACGACGCTTGCGAACTGTACCCGACCGATGCAGCGATGACTTTGATTTGTACACCGTCGCGCAGCAAGTCCTGGGCGACTTTCATTCGCCACGCGGTGACGTAGCCCATCGGTGAGACCTCCATGATCCGGGTGAAGTACGCCGAGAATTTCGAGCGGGACATGTGAGCCAGCGCTGCCAGTTTTTCCACGGTCCAGGCGGCTTCGGGCTCTTGCTGAATGCGATTGAACACTGCGCCAAGGCGCCCGTCCTGCAAGGCATAGAGCAGGCCGCTGGAAATCTTTTGCTCAACGACGGAGCGGCGTACCAGCAGTACGAAGATGTATTCGAGCAACAGGTTGAGTGCCTTGGTTCTGCCGGGTGCCTGATCCTGGAATTCGCCGATCAGCGAGCCGATCACCGGGGCAATGTTTTCCAGGCCGCTGATGGGAAATACCAGCGTTTCCTTGAGGCCAAGGGGGAAGGGCTGGAGCGTGTTGCGTCCGAACTGGAAAGAGGCGCAGACCAGCTCGGCGCCCTGTGCTGAACTGGAACGCAACCGGTAACGGCAACTGCTCGGGCAAAACAGCACGCTGGGTTCGGCAATCGATATCTTCGGCAGGCCGGGCTGAGTCATGTCGATACCGCCCTGGCTGATGACGTGGATGAACGCCATGCCCGGTGGTTTGTCGAGCACGAGTGTGCCGTCGACCCGGCCGGAGAAAAACAGCCGGCCCTGGAGATGGGTGCGCTCGAAGAACTCGGAGAGGATATCCATGATAGGGACGACCGGGTAAAGACTCTGCACGTCCTGGCAAAAGCGAAGCTGTGCGCGGCAATAGGATGAAGTTCTCGCCGATGGTAGACAACGGCCCTCCCGGGCGCCATGGCGATATCGTTATTTCTGATTGTCGACTGGAGTCTACTGCCATGAGCAACCCTTCACCTCACATCGCCTCCCCGTACGCAGACCCGCTGGAACCGGCCTTGCCGGATCCCGGCATGAAGCTGGACCTGAGCCGCGCCGCGCTGGTGGTGATCGATCCGCAAATCGACTTTCTCAGCCCCGAGGGGGTCAGCTGGTCCGTGTTTGGCAAAAGCATTGTCGAGCACGATACCGTCAAGCACATTGGCCAGCTGTTTGCTGCAGCAAAGAGTGCCGGCATCACGGTCGCGGTTTCCCCGCATTACTACTATCCGTGTGACCACGACTGGCATTTTGGCGGGCCGCTCGAGAAGGTCATGCACAGCATCTGCATGTTTGATCGCAAGGGGCCGTTGAGCCTCGACGGTTTCGAAAACTCCGGCGCCGACTTCATGCCCGAGTACAAACCCTACATTCTTGATGGCAAAACCCTTATCGCTTCACCGCACAAGGTGTACGGCCCGGAAACCAACGACCTGGCGCTGCAACTGCGCAAACATGGCGTTTCGCAGATCATTCTGGCCGGCATGGCGGCGAACCTCTGCGTCGAGTCGCACCTTCGTGAACTGCTGGAACTCGGTTTCGAAGTGGCGGTGGTTCGGGACGCGACGGCCGGCCCGACAACCCCTGAAGGCGATGGTTATCTGGCGGCGTTGATCAACTATCGCTACATCGCCAATGCCTTGTGGAGCACGGCGCAGACGCTTGAGTTTCTTGGGCGCGGGAACCCATGAGGGAGACGTGCGATCGGGCATGAAATAACAGAGGCGGCTCATTCGAGCCGCCTCTGTTGCGTGACTACCCGCGCACGGGCAATTTCCAGCCTGGCCGGATGAAGTGACAGGTGTAGCCGTCGGGCAGGCGTTCGAGGTAGTCCTGGTGTTCCGGTTCGGCTTCCCAGAATGGTCCGGCCGGGGTGATTTCGGTGACCACTTTGCCAGGCCAGAGGCCAGACGCTTCAACGTCAGCCACGGTGTCTTCGGCAATCTCCCTCTGTTTGTCGCTGAGGTAGAAGAGGGCAGAGCGATAGCTGGCGCCGACATCGTTGCCTTGGCGATTCGGGGTCGTCGGGTCATGGATCTGGAAGAAAAACTCGAGGATCTGGCGGTAACTGATCTGCTGCGGGTCGAACACAATCTCGATCGCTTCCGCGTGGTTTCCGTGGTTGCGATAGGTCGCATTCGGCACATCGCCTCCTGAGTAACCCACTCGTGTGGACAGCACGCCGGGGTAGCGCCGCAGCAGATCCTGCATGCCCCAGAAGCAGCCGCCGGCCAGAATGGCGGTTTCGGTTTGCGTCGTCATAGACGGTCATTCCCCTCAAAGTGTTGACACGCTACTGATTGCCGATCGGGATGTTGAACTGGCCGGAGTAGCTGCCGTCCATCAGCGAGGATGCCACCCGATCCGATCCTATACCACTGCGGGAGTATGCCAGACGAACAGCACCGACGTGATCAGCGCCATCCGACGCCAGGGCTCGTGTCGCTGCAGCCCAGGCACCGGGGGGCAGCACCCTTGTTGCAAGACCCATACAACCCCGAAAAGTTTTTATGACGTTCTCCACAATCCCTCAGCCATGGAGCCATTGAACACGACCCGTCATCTGATGCTGGACGGCACAACGCCTGGGGTCTTGGCTGGTTACGTTTGCGATTGGCACGGGCGCGCTTTGGCGCGCACGGGTGTCGAGGGATTTCCTGACACAGAGAAGACGAACTGAAGAAGTATAAGGCTGTGGTGGCGATTGTTCAGAACCGGTGACCACCGGTGCGGATACCGCACTTGGCAGACCTTGAAACCGAGCGCAAACAGCGCAGGCGCAATGAAAATCCGCCTGACCCAATTTCAAAAACCACGACCCTCCATACCTCTACGCGACAACCCTTATCCCTCTACGAAAATTACTTTCGCCTCGTTTGAAAATCGCTCTTCGAAATGTTTTATGAGTTTCACAACCCATTCGACGTGACCCTTTCGAGGAGTACCGCATGACCCTGTCCTTCGGCTATTGGCTGCTGGTGTATGCCGCCATCGCCATCATTGCCCTGATCGTTC
>LNAP01002348.1_pt1 | contig 19060 bp, 11 predicted proteins | sample 602601 | NCBI WGS metagenome assembly LNAP01 (sample SAMN02440304, study PRJNA202911) | soil metagenome | biome: Subtropical and temperate rainforests or woodlands; isolation source: soil samples (1 kg each in a 20% v/v slurry with milli Q water) were... ...
AAGGTCACCGCGTCTGAACTGAAAGCGCTGTTCGGCGACGCCGACTTGACGATTCTCGCGGGCTGCGCACCGTGCCAACCTTTCTCGACCTACGCACAGCGCTACGAACTCGACGGAAAGGATGGCAAGAGGGGCTTGCTGTATGAGTTCGCGCGTCTCGCCAAAGGCGCCAAGCCCGATGTCATCACGATGGAAAACGTCCCTACCGTCGCGAAGCACGAAGTGTTTCATGACTTTGTCGATACGCTGAAACGGCTCGGCTACAACGTTTGGTTTGATGTCGTGGACAGCTCCCGCTATGGCGTGCCGCAGATGCGGCGACGCATGGTGCTGCTGGCATCAAAACATGGTGACATCACGATGATCGAACCGACCCACGAAAAACCGAAGACGGTTCGTCAAGCCATTGGCCGCTTGCGCCCATTGAGTGCTGGTGAAGCGGCTCCGAGGGACAAATTGCACGTCACTTCGACGCTATCGGAAAAGAATCTCAAACGGATCAAGGTATCGAAACCCGGTGGCACCTGGAGCGATTGGCCGGATGATCTGGTCGCCGACTGTCACCGTGCCGAGAGCGGACGCACCTACCCGGGCGTCTACGGCCGCATGGAGTGGGACAAACCCGCCCCGACCATGACCACGCAATGCTACGGCTTTGGCAATGGCCGTTTCGGGCACCCAGAACAGGACCGAGCCATCTCGTTGAGGGAGGCAGCGATCCTCCAGAGCTTTCCACGCGACTACGCGTTCGTGCCGGATGACGGCGAAGTGAGCTTCAAGGTTGTCGGGAAGCTCATCGGTAACGCGGTTCCCGTCGATCTCGGGCGCGCCATTGCGCGCAGCATCAACACGCATATCGCATAGATCACGGCCCGATGACAAACGCATCTTACGTATCTTACTGGGCGGTCTTCGACGAAAAGACCGGCGCCATGTCCAGTGCCCATACTTCGCTCTGGGCGGCCCGTGGTGCGGACATGGAGAGGAATGCCGCCGTCGGCTCGGTCGATGGGTCGCGGTACGCGCTCTATGAGCGAGCGCCCGAGCACGACCGGCGGTTTGCTCGCGGAGACGACTTCGCTGGCGACGCCTGGCGACGTCTGTGCGATGGCCAGCTACGCTGGGTTGTAGTTGGACGCGCAGAGGCGATCATGGCCGCAGACTGTGACCAGGAAATCGAAAAAGGAGTCCGTTCATGATCAAGACGGTCAGGCAGGCCTGCCGGTTCAACCCCATCATCCGCGACTACCGGATGAGCCAGGGGATCGAGAACCTCGCAGACCTCATCGAGGACGCGGGCGACGGCAGCGAGTTCTTCTCGCGCAACTTCGTCACCCACGGCATGGATCAGCTTTTCCGCGAAGGTCTGCTGCGCCTGTCCGGCAAGTCGGATCAGGCCGTCTTCGAACTGACCCAGGCGATGGGCGGCGGCAAGACGCACATGATGGTCGCGCTCGGTCTGCTCGCGCGCCATCCGCATCTGCGCGAGGACGTCCTGTCCGCCGACCTGGCCTCTCGCATCGACTTCGGCCAAGCGCGCATCGCCGCCTTCAATGGTCGCAACAACCCGGACAACTACATCTGGGGCGAGATCGCCACCCAGCTTGGTGCCGCAGAAGCCATCAAACCCTACTGGGCCAACGGCCCGAAGGCCGTCGATCAGCGCCAGTGGAAGGAAATCATCGGTGACAAGCCGACGCTGATCCTCCTGGACGAGCTGCCGCCTTACCTCGATAACGCCAGCACGCAAGTGTTCGGTCAGGGCACGCTGGCCAACATGGTGGTCTACAGCCTCTCCAGCCTGATGACCGCCGCGCTGGAGCTGCCCAACTGCGCCATCGTGGTCGCCAACCTCTCCGGCAGCTACAGGGCCCAGACCAGGGCGCTGGCCGACGCCATTGCCAACTTGCAGCAGGAAACCCGCCGTCAGGCGATGACCATCACGCCGGTGCAACTGGCGGGCAACGAGATCTACGAAATCCTCAAGAAGCGCCTCATCGACGAACTGCCGGACGAGCGCATCGTCTCCGACATCGCGGAGGAGTACGCCCAGCAGGTCAAGAAGGCCGAGGATGGCGGCTACATCGTCGCCAGCAGCATCGAGCAGATCGCCGAGCAGGTGCGGGAAACCTATCCCTTCCATCCGTCCTTCAAGCATCTGGTCGCGCTGTTCAAGGAGAACGAAGGCTTCCGCCAGACCCGTGGCCTGATGCAGTTCACCGCACGCCTGCTCAAGAGTGTTGACGAGCGCGACGCCGACGACGTTTTCCTGGTCGGCACACAGCACCTGAACCTGAACGACGAGCAGGTCAAGGACGAGATCGAGCGCATTGCGCCCAAGCTGATGCCCGCCGTGACGCGCGACATCGCCGACAGGGGCAACGCGATTGCCGAACGCATCGACGACGAGCTGGGCTCTGATGCCGCGCGACAGGTGATGACCCTGCTGCTGTCGTCCAGCCTGTCGCGCGCCGTCGGTGGCCGCATTGGCCTGTCGGAAAGCGAGCTGATCGAGTTCCTGGCCGCGCCGCAGCGCAAGCCGGATGAGTTCTTGCAGGCCTTGCAGCGCCTGCGTGAATCGGCGTGGTATCTGCACCGTGAGGAGCAACGCTTCTTCATCAAGGAAACCGAGAACCTGTCGCGCCAGATCGAGCGCAACGCCAAGGAGGTGCCGCAGCCCAAGGTCGACCAGGCGCTCATCAACCGCCTCGCGGGCATCCTCGCTCCCGACCGCAAGATCGCCTACCAGGACGTGCAGGTGCTGCCCAAGCTGGACGAACTCAAGCTCGGCGGCCCGCGCACGCTGATCGTCATCAAGCCCGACGGCAAGGTGCCTCCGAGCGAACTCCAGAACTTCTTCGAGTACCAGCAGGAGAAAAACAACCTGCTGGTGCTGACCGGCCAGGACAGCCTGCTGGCCGATGCGGTCGAGGAACGCCTGCGCGAGCTGTATGCCATCGAGCAGATTCACAAGCGCCTCAAGTCCGGCGACGCCTTGTTCGAGGAGGCCCGTGACCGCCTTGAAGAGGCCGAGGAGCGGTTCAGCAAGGCGCTGTCGGCGGCCTACAACTGCCTCTACATTCCCGTGAACGATGCGGTGGATGGCAGCAACAAGCTGGGCAAGGTCACCATCGATCAGGGCCTCAAGATCGGCCAGGGCGAGCAGTCCGCCGAAGTGCAGATCGAGAGTCTGCTCGCAAGCCCAAGAGCGGATTACAAGCTCGTGCGCGAGCTGACAAAAGACAACTTCGACGAATACTTCGCACAGGCCGAGGAATATCTATGGCCGGCCGGCAAGGACAACCGGCGCACGCCGTGGAAGGACGTCGCCGCCCGCGCCAAGTGTTTGCCCATCTGGCCGTGGATGCCGGGCGCGAGCGGGCTGGACACCCTCAAGACCGAAGCCCTGAAGCAAGGCCGCTGGCGCCTGGGCGAGGACGGCTACATCGAGAAGGGACCGTTCCCCAAGGACAAGGCCACCGTCAACGTCTCCGTCGTCAACGTCAAGCCGGATACCGGCGAGACGGTTCTGAGCCTCACGCCGCGCCATGCGGGCGAAAGCCCCGTCGTCTATTGGTCGACCAAGCCCGACGTGTCTGACAAGGATCACAAGGTCGAGGATCTGGAAAACTTTGCCACTGGCGAGGGCACGGTCTACTTCATGGTGAAGGAGCCGACCGGTCATTATCAAAGCGGCCCTGCCACGCGCTGGCTGGCCGATCTGAAGATTCGCCATCAGGTCGAACCTGCCGCCGACAAGCGCCGGGTCGTCCTGGCGGCCACGCCGCGTGCCGAACTTTTCTACACCCTGGACGGCTCCAATCCGAAGGACGGCACCCGCTACGACGGACCGTTCGAGATCGGTTCCGCGAGCTACCGCCTGCTGGTGTTCGCCCGCGCAGGCGAAGCCAACAAGACGGCCGACTTCCAGATTCCCGCCAGTGGGGACAGGACGATCCAGATCGTCGACAGCGCGCCCGCGCGCCTGCAAGGCAAGCGCGTCGCCCTCGACACCACCGACCGCGTCTTCGGCATCATCAACCGTTTCCGCGATCAGCCGGGCACGCGCTTCAAGGGTGTGCGCGTCGAAATCGGCGAAGGCGAAAACACCGTGACCGTCCGCTTCCAGGAGCGCGAAGTCACGGCGGCCATCATCGAAGGGGTCGTCAACAGCCTGCGCGAGGTGCTCAAGGAGCCCGACGCACCGCTCAACATTGCCATCGCCGACGGCGTTCACTTCGACACCGGCTTCGCGCTGAAGGAGTTCGCCAAGCTCGCCGGGATCGAATTGAAGCCTGGTGATGTGAGTCAGGGGGATTGAGGATGGCGCAAGCCAAGGCCGCAGCCGGCGCCGGATCCCCCAAGGCGCGCGCGCAACTGCCGCACACGCTGGGCTTTGGAGTGCCTGCGACCTCGGACCCGCATCACTTCAAGGTCGTCATTCCCAAGAGCAGCACGGGCAAGGTCCAGATCAGCGAACACCTCGGCTTGCAGGCCGCCAGCGCCGACAGCGCGGTGATCGACCGCGTCCTGCTGGAGCGCCCGCGCTGGACGGCCATCCGCGCCGAGGTGCAGCGCGCCTTCAATGCGCGCCTGGCCGCGCACGGCTTGAAGCCCGGCGCGTGGAAGGTCGGCGACAACCCGGTGGATCGCCTGCTCGGCAAGGAACTGTGCGTGCTGGCGTGGGCGGTCGAGCAGATGGACGCGGAAAAGATTCCGGTCGCCGTGCGCAACTGGCTGGCGCTGCGCCCGGAGGAGCGCTGGTGGCTGTTCGGCATGACCGCGATAAGTACCGGCGGCGTGCGCGATGCCGGCAAGGGCTGGCGCATTGCCCTGTGTCACGCCTTGGGTGACGTGGCGCAAAGCGAGTTGCTGGCCCCGCGCGCACGTCGCGGCCGAAGTGACCGCGATGACACCCGGCCAACGCTGAATCTGTTCGGGGACGATAACGGATGACTACTCAGGCGCTGCGACAGCTCTCGCCAAGTCATCTGGCAGCCACCATTGGCAGAAATAGGGGATAGGCATGGTCGCAACGATTGCCGAACAGCCGAATGTTTGGCCCTATCCGGGTTCCCGCTGGTGGAAGTTCGACTTTCACACACACACACCCGTGTCGCTGGATACACCATGGCATCGGCAAAACCTCGATCTGTCGCCGGAGCAATGGTTGCTCAGATTCATGGTGGCCGAAATCGACTGTGTGGCCGTGACCGACCACAACAGCGGTGCCTGGGTCGATTCGCTCAAGGCCGCTTACGAGGCAATGAAAGCTCAGCGCCCGGAAGGCTTCCGCGAATTGACTCTCTTTCCGGGCGTCGAAATTTCGGTGCAGGGCGGCTTTCATCTGCTGGCCCTCTTCGATCCTGCCGCCACGACTGGTGATATCGATACCGTGCTCGGGCAAGCCGGCTACAACGGGACCAAAGGTGACAGCGACGGCGTGACGCGCCGCGGCGCTGGCGAGGTGGTTCAGGCGGTGCTGCAGTCGGGCGGGCTTCCCATCCTCGCGCATGCCGATGGCGACAAAGGGCTGCTGGCAGTGCGCGAAGGCACGCGCGAGTGCCGGCTCGACGCGAACACGGTCCTGGAGGCGCTCGACACCGAAGGGCTCCTGGCCATGGAATGGCTCGACATGGCGAAGCCGCTCCCCGAGCGCGTCGAGAAACGGGCGAGCAAACTCGCCCGCGTGCTCGGCAGCGACTGTCACAGCTTTCAAGGCAACGGCGGAGCTGGCTCACGCTATACCAGGGTCAAGATGGCCGCGCCCACCCTCGAAGGACTGCGGCTGGCGCTGCTGGATGGCAACGGCATTTCCCTCCGGCGTAGCGACGAAGCGCCCTTCGAACCGTTCAGGACGCCAGCACACTTCATCACCGGCATCGAGGTCGAGTCGGCCCGCTTCATGGGCAACGGGCAGCCAGAGCGGCTCGCCCTTACGCCCTACTACAACGCCTTGATCGGAGGGCGCGGCACCGGAAAATCAACCGTCGTCCATGCGACGCGCCTGGCGTTCCGGCGCGATGACGATCTGAAGCATCTGACCGAAAAGAGCGATCCTCGGCGCCAATTCGAGGACTTCCGAAAGGCCGTCAGGGGACGGGATGGCGACGGCGCGTTACGCGAGAACACCGAAATCCGCATCGAACTGATCTGCGATGGTGTTCCGCACCGCCTGCGCTGGCGAGCGGACGGTCAAGGCGATGTGGTCGAGGAGCGTGGTGAAAATGGTCAATGGATGGTCTCGGCGAGTCAGGCCATCCATGCCGAGCGCTTCCCGATCCGCTTGTTTTCGCAGGGGCAGATTGCCGCGATGGCCGGCGACAGCCGCCAAGCGCTGCTCGACGTCATCGACCAAGCGGCCAACATCGCGCCGCTGCACCGCGCCTTCGAGGAAGCCAGGCGCACCTACTTCGCCCAACGGGCGAAGCTGCGCGAGCTCGATGGCCACTTGAGCGCTGGCCCCGAGTTGCAGCGCAAGCATGCGGACCTGACCCGCAAGATCGAAGCCCTGGCGAAATCCCACCACCCCGAGGTCCACAAGGCGCACCAGCAAGCGCAACGACAGCGCCGCGAAGTGGACCGGGCGCTCGAACAGTTGCGCGCTTTGCCTGCGCGGATTGAAGCCTTGGCGCAGGATTTTTTGCTCGATGACTGGCCCGATGGTGCCTTCGATGTGTCGAACGATGCCGATGTCTGGGCTTGGCGGCATGACGCCGATGCTGCTCTGGCGGAAGTGCGCGACGCGCTGTCCCGTGCCGCGACTGCGTTGCGTGAGCGGACCGAAGCGCTAAGTGCGGATGAGCGGCTGGCGACTTGGCATCGGCGTGTGGACAAAGCGCGAGAGGCTTATGAGGCGCTCCAGGCCATATCGGCAGCGCAAGGTGTGGCCGATCCGCAGGCCTTCGACCGCTTGGTACAGGAGCGACAGCAGCTCGAAGCGCAACTTAAGCAGTTGGAGCGGATCGGACGCGACCGGGAGCGCCTGCAGGTGGAGAACGACGCGCAGTGGCTGCGCGTGGCGCAGGCGCGTGCCGCCATCTGCCGGGCGCGCGCCGCCTTTCTGGGGGAGGCGCTGCGTGCCAACGAGTTCGTGCGCATGGAGCTGGTGCCGTACGGCTTCGACGCGAGAATCATTGAGCGCGATCTGCGCAAGCTGCTCGATGTCGCCGGCGACCGCTTCGAAGGGGACATCCTGCAATTGCGTGACGGTGAACCGGTGGGCGGCTTGGCCTTTTATCTGGCGCAGGCCCATGACCGTGAGCGAACCTTGCAGGTCATCAAGCAGCGGCTGATCGATAGCGATGACGGTTTCGGTGGTCATTTCCGCAACTACCTGCAGCGCAAGCTGGAAAAACCCGAGTTCGCCGATCACATCCGCTGCTGGTTCCCGACGGACGACCTGCGCATCGAATACAGCCGCACCGGCAATGGGCGAGACTGGGCCGCCATCTCGCAGGGCTCGCAAGGTCAGCGTTCGGCTGCCTTGCTTGCGTTCCTGCTCGCCTTCGGCGACGAGCCGCTGGTGCTCGACCAGCCCGAGGACGATCTGGACAACCACCTGATCTACGACCTGATCGTGCGCCAGATCCGGGCCAACAAGCTGCGCCGGCAACTGATCATCGTGACCCACAACCCCAACGTCGTGGTCAATGGCGACGCCGAGATGGTCCACGCCTTCGATTTTCGCGGCGGCCAGTGTCGGGTCGTCGAGCGCGGCGCACTACAGGAGCTGGCGGTGCGCGAGGAAGTGTGTCGCGTGATGGAAGGCGGCCACGAGGCCTTTGCGCGCCGCTGGGCACGCCTGGGCCGGGAGCTTTGAGATGCTGGCGACCAGAAGCGAACTCATCGACAAGATCCGCCTCGGCGAAGACAGCTTCCTGGAGCTGAAAGAAGTGCGCTTCGCCGGGGGCAAGATCAGGGGGCCGGAGCAGAACGATCTGGCCGACGAACTGGCGGCCTTCGCCAACAGCCGCGGCGGGGTGCTGCTGCTCGGCGTGCACGACAAATCGCGCGAGGTCCTGGGCATCCCCTTGGACCGTCTCGATGCGGTCGAGGCCTTGGTGCGCCAGGCCTGCGAGGATTCCATCCGCCCGCCGCTGGCACCCATCATCGAACGCATGACCTTGCCGGATTCGGCGGGTGTCGATCAGCCCGTGCTACGCATTGAAGTATCGCCCAGCCTGTTCGTCCATCAGAGTGCGGGCGGTTATTTCCATCGGGTGGGCTCTTCCAAGCGTCCCATCCCGCCCGATCAGCTTGCGCGGCTGTTCCAGCAACGCAGCCAGTCGCGGCTGATCCGTTTCGACGAAACGCCGGTGGCGCAGGCCACGATGGACACCTTGGAAGAGGGGCTCTGGCGGCGCTTTGCTCCGAGAACGACCCCGGAGCCCGCCGAGCGCCTGCTGGCCAAGCTGGCCATGGCAGCACAGGACGATACAGGCGTCTGGCATCCAACGGTCGCGGGTGTGCTGCTGGCCAGCCGGGAACCTCAGCGCCATATCCCGGGCGCCTTCATCCAGGCCGTGGCCTATGCCGGCACCGCTGTCACACCGGCGACGGGCGACGCCTATCAGCGCGACGCACTGGATATTACCGGGCCGCTGGATCAGCAGATCTTTGGTGCCTGCGATTTCGTGCGCAAGAACATGCGCATGGCGGCCCGGAAAATGGCTGACGGCGGGCGGGAAGACCTGCCGCAGTTCGACCTGCTGGCCGTATTCGAAGCCGTCACCAACTCCGTTGCCCACCGCGATTACTCGATGGCGGGCAGCAAGGTGCGGCTGCGGTTGTTCGACGACCGCCTGGAGATCTACAGCCCGGGCATGCTGCCCAACACCATGACGCCGGAAAGCCTGCCCTACCGGCAGGCCGCGCGCAACGAGGCGGTCACCAGCCTCTTGGCACGCTGCCCGGTGGCGCGTGAAGACGTGGCGGCCCATCGGACCCACGTCATGGACAAGCGCGGCGAAGGCGTGCCGATCATCTTGGCGCGCAGCGCGGCGTTGTCGGGCAAGACGCCGGAGTATCGGTTGATCGACGACAGTGAACTGCTGCTGACCATCTACGCCGCCGCAGAACCGGAACCACAGTGATCAGCATGCTCGATGAAACCTTGATGCGACAGCCCCGACCAACGGTGACCGGAACCGCCTTGCAACCCCTGGCCCTGAAAGATGCGCCCGCGCTGATCGAGACGGTTTTCCCCGCGCAGAAGGTCTCGTTCGAGGCGCAGAAGGAGCGCAAGGCGGTCGCGGCGCAGACCTTGACCGGGCTTGGCTCGTACTGGAAAGGCCGCAAGCCGCTGATTCTGGTGCGCGCCATCGTGCTGGGATGCCTGCTGCCGCCCACCGACGATGCCGAGGCCGACCTCGCCATCTTCGAGAAGTTGATGGCCTTCGACGACGAAGGTCTGGCACGCCGCGCGCTGGCCGCCAATGCGTTCTCGGCGGCCAAGCTGCAGGAGATGATCCCGATCCCCGACCCCGAACGCTATTTTTCTTTCCCCTCTCCCTCCGGGAGCTGGGGCAGGGGTGAGGTCCAGGTTCGCTGGCGCCGCGACATCACCGACGATGACAAACTCGTCCTGTACCGGCAGGCGCTGGCGACGCTGCCCAGCTACGAACAAAAGGCCGGCATCAGCAAGCGCCCCGAAGAAGTGGATCAGGACTGGCTCTACGCGCCGGTATGGCCGGCGGTGAATCGTCACTACGCCCATCTGGGGCTCGATGCCCACTCTTTCCCGGAGCTGGTCGAGCAGCTCGGCCTCCTGCGCTACGGCCATCGCCCGCGCGTGGGCGACTCCTTTTGCGGTGGCGGCTCCATTCCCTTCGAGGCCGCGCGCCTGGGTTGCGACGTCTATGCCTCGGACCTGAACCCCGTCGCCTGCATGCTCACCTGGGGCGCGCTCAACGTCATCGGCGCCACTGCTGATCGGCGTACTGCGCTGGAAGATGCCCAGCAGAAAGTGTTCGCGGCGGTTGACCGGGACTTGGTCGAACTCAAGGTCGAGCACGATGGCAAGGGCAACCGCGCCAAGGCATATCTGTATTGCCTTGAGGCGCGCTGTCCTGAAACCGGCTGGATGGTTCCGCTCTCACCAAGCTGGGTGATTTCCCCGAAGCAAGGTGCAATTGCCAAACTGGTTCCAGATCCGAAACGCAAGCGGTTCGACATCGAAATCATCACCGGCGCGTCGGCCAAGGCGGTGTCAGCGGCCGAGTCCGGCACCGTGCAAGACGGCGACATGGTCTATACGCTGGATGGCAAGACCTATCGCACCCCAATCAAGACCCTGCGAGGCGACTACCGGCTGGCGGATGGCTCGACGGGCAACCGGCTGCGCCGCTGGGAAAAGAACGATTTCAAGCCACGCCCGAACGACATCTTTCAAGAGCGCCTGTATGCGATCCAATTGATCACCAAGGACACCCTGAAAGCCGGTCGTCAGGAGACCTGGTTCGCCGCGCCGACCGATGCGGACTTGGAACGCGAGCGCAAGGTGGAGGCCATCGTCGCCGAGAACCTGACCCGTTGGCAGGAGGAAGGCTTGGTGCCAGACATGGCCATCGAGCCGGGCGATGAGACGACGCGCTTGGTTCGCGAGCGCGGCTGGACGCATTGGCATCATTTGTTCAATGCGCGGCAATTGCTGCTGCAAGCCTTGATGCTCAAGCACTGGCGCGCGTCCAGTGCCGCGCCCTTGGGCTGGCTCAATGTGGCGAAGGCGGCGGATTTCAACGCGAAACTCAGCCGCTGGAAGCCAAGTCAGGGCGGCGGGCTGGGTGGCCCGGTAGGCGTGTTCTCGAATCAGGCGCTCAACACCTTCTACAACTATGCAACCCGCGCGTGGTTTGGATTTGGCGTGTCGTCCTTCAAGATGGCAGAAGCGCCGCTTCCCGATGTAGAGCGATCCATCGTCTCGGCGACCGCAGATCGCCCCGCGCAAAACTGCGAATTCTGGATCACCGACCCCCCCTACGCCGACGCCGTCAATTACCACGAGATCACCGAGTTCTTCATCGCCTGGCTGCGCAAGAACCCGCCCAAACCGTTCGATGACTGGGTCTGGGATTCGCGCCGCGCGCTGGCCATCAAAGGCTCCGGCGAAGACTTCCGGCGCGGCATGGTCGCCGCCTACCAGGCGATGGCCGAGCACATGCCCGACAACGGCATGCAGTGCGTGATGTTCACGCATCAGGACACCGGCGTCTGGGGCGACCTGATCGGCATCTTCTGGGCGGCGGGCCTGCAGGTCGTGGCCGCGTGGTACATCGCCACCGAGACCACCTCGGAACTGAAGAAAGGCGGCTACGTCCAGGGCACGGTCATCCTGATGCTGAAGAAGCGCCCGCCCGGCGAGCGCACCGGCTTCAAGCAGCGCCTGCTGCCGGCCGTGCGCCAGGAGGTGGCCCGCCAGATCGAATCCATGCTGCACCTGAACGACACCGTGCAGGCGCATCATGGCGAGCCGGTGTGGAACGACTCCGACCTGCAGATGGCCGGCTACGCGGCGGCGCTGAAGGTGCTGACCGCCTACACCCACATCGGCGGCGAGGACGTGACGAGCTTTGCCCTGCGCCCGCGCGCCAAGGGCGAAGTGACCGTGGTGGACGAGATCGTGCAGCAGGCGGCGGAAACGGCCTCCAGCCTCTTGGTGCCCGAAGGACTAACGGCGGATACCTGGGCCAGGCTCACCGGGATCGAACGCTTCGTGCTGCGCATGATGGACATGGAGACCACCGGCGCGCAGAAGCTCGACAACTACCAGAACTTCGCCAAGGCCTTCCGCGTGGAAGACTACAGCCGCGTGATGGGCGACATGCGCCCCAATCACGCGCGCCTGAAGCGCGTCAGCGAATACGCCTCGCGCGAGCTGACCGACGCCACCGAGATCGGCGCGAGCCGGCTGGGGCGACTCATCATCGCCCTGCAACAGATGCTGAAGGACACCGAGCCCCAGGTCATCGTCGATCAGCTACGCAGCGAGATGGCCGACTTCCTCGAAGTGCGCCCTGTGCTGGTGGACATGCTCGCCTTCATCGAGCGCAAGGCGCCCGAACCGGAGGTGCGCAGCGCCGCCGAGGTGCTGGGCGCGCGCTTGAAGAACCTGCGGTTTGGCACATGAACGACGTCATAGGAGGTCTACCACAATGAATATCAACGCCTCGATCATCGACCAGCGCTTGAATGGCGTAGGCGAGGAGATCAAAGACCGCGCGCGCGCTGAGTTGGGCGTGGAAGACCCGCAGAAGCTCAAATCGTTGGCCTTCGTCTATCTGTGCGTCAAGACCATGCTGGATCTGGACGACGACGAAACCTTCGACTGTCTGACTGAAGGGGGTGGAGATTTCGGCGTCGATGCCCTGCACATCTCGGAGGAAAACGACGGTGAATTCGGGGTCACGCTCTTCCAGGCGAAATACAAGCAAAGTCTGGATGCCAATGCGCATTTCCCTGTCCAAGGAATTGCGGCGCTGATCAATGCCATCCGTCATATTTTCGACCCCTCCTCCGATCTGGGAGCGATCAATGAGCGCCTGCGAGTCAAGGTGGAGGAAGCCCGCTCGCTCATACGCGACGGCTACATCCCGCGGGTGCGCGCCATCGCATGCAACAACGGTCTCCGATGGAACGAAGACGACGCACAGGTAGCCATCGAGCGCGCTGGTTTCGGCGACCAGGTGACGTGGGAATATGTCAATCACGACGTACTCGTGGGCATTCTGCAGCGGCCAAAACAAGTGAACGAGACCTTGCGACTGACCGGCAAGGCGCTCGTCGAGGATCTCAACTTCAGCCGCGTGTGCATCGGCCGCATACCCGTCACCGAGGTCGCCGCGCTCATGCAGCGACATGGCGAGCGATTGCTTGAGCGCAACATCCGCCGTTATCTGGGCCTGCACGGCAATCGCGTCAACGAGGGCATCAAAGCGACGCTGCGTTCGAATGAGCCCGCCAATTTCTACTTCTTCAACAATGGTCTGACCTTGGTTTGCGACGATTTCGCTTACAACGCCCTGCAAGCGAGCGATTTTCAGGTCAAGATGGAGAACCTCCAAATCGTCAATGGCGGCCAGACCTGCATGACCATCCTCAAGACCAGCGAGGAGCTGGCGAAAGAAGGCAATAGCCTGCCTACGGAAGCCAGTGTGCTCGTGCGGCTTTATAAACTGCCAAAGCCAAACGAGGATCTCGTCTTGCAGATCACGCATGCCACCAATAGCCAGAATCCGGTGGACCTCCGGGACTTGCGCGCCAACGATGAGAAACAGCGGCTCCTGGAACGAAGCATCTTGGATTTGGGCTTCGTTTACAGAAGAAAACGGATGGATACCGCGGCCAAATCCAGCGAAATCACCTCGGGCGCCGCGGCCGAGGCCCTGCTTGCCGTGTGGCGCAACAAGCCGCATCAGGCCAAATTCTTCACGCGCGAGCACTTTGGCAAGCTCTACGATAAGATCTTCACCGATCAGACAAACGGCGCTCAGGTCATCTGCGCCGTTTTGTTGTACCGCATCGCTGAGAACCACCGCCGTCGCCCAGCCCAGGACGATCCGCTCTTCGTCCGCTACGCCTCCTGCTTCATAGCCATGCAGATGGGACGCAGGCTGCTCAAGGACCTCGGCTGTGCGCTTGGGGAACTCGATCATCGCAACTTCGATCAGGCCAAGCAAGCCATCGAAACCAGCGGCGAGGATTACTTCAAGAGCAGTGTCGCGGATGTGGAGAAAGCGCTCAATTCGCTCTACGGGGATGACTGGAATAACAAGATCTCGATCCAACAACTATCGGCGACATTTCGGCGCGGCGATTTGATTCAGCAGCTTCTCGATCTTGCCGTGTAGTTTCGACAACTTACTCGCAAATGGGGCGCCATGACCATCCGCCGCTTCTCCTCGCGCACCCAACGCCTCGACGCCAGCTTCCTGATGCAGCATCTGGTAGGCGCCAAGAGCTACAAGCGCATCGCCGGGTACTTCACCAGCTCCCTGTTCGAGGTGGCCGGTGAGGTGCTGGAGGACATTCCCGAGGTCAAGATCGTCTGCAACGTGGACATCCATCCGGATGACCTCAAGGTGGCGCAACTGCGCGAGAGCAAGATGCTGGGCCGCTGGAACGAGCGCGGCCTGGAGGCCGAGGCGCTGCTGCACCGCGACCGCTACCGACGCCTGGACGCTTTCCTCCAAAAGCACGGGCAAGCCGTGCGGGTCGCACCGGACGATGTCTGCGGCTTCGTGCATGGCAAGGCCGGCGTGATCACGCTGGCCGATGGCCGCAGGCTGGGCTTCATCGGCTCGATGAACGAAACCCGCAGCGGCTGGCAGCGCCACTACGAAATCCTGTGGGAAGACGAGTCGCCGGAAGGCGTGGCATGGATCGAGGAGGAGTTCGACTTTCTCTGGAACGCCGCCAAGCCGCTGCCGCTGGCGGTGATTCGTGAGGTGCGCCGGCGTGGGTTTAGACGCGAGGTGGTCTTCGACGAGATCGACGAGGACGAGAACCTCGCGCCCGCGGCACTGGTCGAATCGCCGCTGTACCGCGAGGGCCAGCAGCTTCAGCCGTGGCAGCAGGGGTTTCTGACCGAGTGCCTGCGGCACCAGCGCCTGTACGGCACGGCGCGCCTGCTGCTGGCCGACGAAGTGGGCCTGGGCAAGACGCTCTCGCTGGCCACGGCGGCACTGACGCTGTGCCTGCTGGCGGACAAGGACGACGGCCCGCCTGCCTGCCGCGACGTGCGCGGCGCAGGCAGGCGCCGCCCGGTGGTGATCTTCGCCCCTGCCACGCTGACCGAACAGTGGCAGACCGAGATGCTGGACAAGCTGGGCATCCCGACCGCGCGTTGGGATACCGTGGGCAAGGTCTGGCTGGATGCGGACGAGCGTGTCCTGTCGCCGGCGGGGCGTGAGCAGATCGCCCACTGCCCGCTGCGGATCGGCATCGTTTCCACCGGTCTGATGATGCGCGATTCGCTGGAGAAGCAGCATCTGCTGGGCATGCGCTTTGGCGTCGTCATTCTGGATGAAGCGCACAAGGCCAGAACGCGTCAGGGCTTCGGCAAGGACGCCGGAACGCCCAATGAACTGCTGGCGTTCATGCTGGCGATAGCGGCGCGTGCAGACCATGTTCTTCTGGGTACCGCAACCCCTATTCAGACCAATCCGGCTAACCTGTGGGACTTGTTGCGCATCCTGCATCAGGGGCCGGGACGTTTTGTACTGGGGCACGATCTGGCGTCGTGGCACCGGCCAGCAGATGTGCTCGACATCCTTGCCGGCCGCGCGGACGTGCTGACACTCGATCATGCGTGGGAACTGCTGCGTTCGCCGCTGCCGCGCATGGAATCGACCACCGAGCCGCGCGCCAGACGCTTGTTCTCCGCCATCCGGCAGGACCTGGGCTTGCAGAACGGCGAATGGCAGACGAACCGCCCGCTCGCCGAGCTGACGGCAGAGACGAGGGAGATTCTGGAAGAGGAACTGGAGCGCCGCATTGCCGGTGCCACCCTGTTTCAGCGTGAGAACCCCTTGGTCAGACACGTCGTGCTCCGAAAACGACAGCACCTGGAAGATGCAAGGTTACTTGCCCGTGTGGGGGTCGAAGTGCATCCGGATCGTGCGCTGGCGCGTGATCAGCGCGCGTTTGACGCGCTGTTCGAGAACAAGGCGCTGCGGACTTCGGAAGACTTCCGTGAGGCCTACGGACAAGCGCGCGCTTTTGGCAAAGCGCTCGCGAAGCGCGGCCGGGGCAGCGGTTTCATGAAGAACCTGATGGAGCAGCGCATCTGCTCCAGCATCCATGCCGGTTTGGCAACCGCGCGACGCTTGCTGCAAGGCGAGGCCGTGCATGAAGAGGACGAAGAGCACGAAGCCGACCTCAAGGTCGAGACGGGCGAGGAGCGCGAGGTGCTGCAACGCCTGATCGCCCGGCTCGAACGGCTGGACACCGACCCGAAGATGGAGGCCGTCGTGCACTTCCTCGACAAGGAGAAGTGGCTGGACTTGGGCGTCATCATCTTCAGCCAGTACTACGACACGGCGAAGTGGCTGGCCGATTCGCTGGCGGCCCGCTACCCGGAAGAAGCCGTCGGCCTGTACGCCGGCGCAGGCCGCAGCCGCCTGTACCAGCGCGGTGACAGCGTGACCGTCGAACGCGAGACGCTCAAGCGCATGGTGGCCGAGCACCAGATTCGCGTGATGGTGGCCACCGACGCCGCGTGCGAAGGCCTGAACCTGCAAACCTTGGGCGCGCTGATCAACGTCGATCTGCCGTGGAACCCGACACGGCTCGAACAGCGCATCGGCCGCATCAAGCGCTTCGGCCAAAAGCGCGAAACGGTCGACATGCTGAACCTGGTGTTCGAGCAGACCGTCGACGAGAAGATCTACGAGCGCCTGTCCGAGCGCATGAAGAACCGCTACGACCTGTTCGGCTCGCTGCCGGACACCATCAAGGACGAATGGATCGAGGACATCGAGACGCTGGGCGAACGGCTGGACGAGTACATCAACGCCCAGCGGACTGCGACGGGTTTTGATCTGCGCTACACCGGCACGATGATGCCGCCGGAGAAAGATTGGCGGGAGTTCACCGACGTGCTGTCGCGGCGCGATCTCGCAACATTGATGAGTGCCGGTTGGGGATGAGCGGGCGAGCGCGTCGCGCGGGCCAGTAGCGATCATCCACGGGGCCCGACCGCCGCCGCTGTAGTAGCCGGCAACGCACCGCCTCAGACCGCATGCAGGTAGCGCTCGGTGGTCAGCAGGCTGTCGTGTCCGAGCGCGTCGCGCACCCGCGCCAACGACCAGCCGGCGCGCAGCATGCGGCTGGCGGCCGTGTGCCGCAGCAAATGCGGGCCACACTGCGGCTTACCGGTGATGCCGGCGCGCGCGACGGCCCGACGCACCAGCAGATATACGCCGTTCTGCGTCATGTGGGCCGTCTGGTCGCGACCCGGGAAAAGTGGCGCGTCTCCTGGCGCCTCGCGTCGCAACAAACAACTGCGCAGGTAGGGGGCGAATTCGCCCAGGGACTGAACCTGGCGCTGCTTGAGCCCTTTCCCGACCACGTAGGCTGACCTTCCCTCCGTCAACGCGAATCCCTGGCTCACCGTGAGGGCGAGCAGCTCGCTGACGCGCAGTCCGGTATCGAGGAACACGCCCACCATCGCCTGCTGTCTGGCCGCCAGCGCACTGGGAAGCTCCGCAAGCGCGTCGATGAGCATTCCGACCTCTTCGTCGGAAAGCACAGGCACCGTGAGCATTCGTGGCTCGCGCGCCCTTTTCAGCGTCCGCTGCCGCTCGACGAGTTTCTGAACCGGGTTTTCCGTTTCGACTCCCTCGAACTGCGCCCACCGGTAGAACAGCGATATGGCGGACAATTTCTGCTGTTTTGTGCTTTTCGCGGCTTTCGAAAGTGTTTTCTTGGCGAATGCCCTGACAACAGCCTCGTTGGCGTCGAACGGGCGCTCCATGCCTATTTCGCCAAGATAGCCCATGAACTGCCCCAGCGCCTTCGCATAGGCCTTGATCGTATGTTCCGAGTACGGCGCACCATCGTTCGGCGCGCCAAGCCAGGCGAGAAAGGCGTCCGGGGAGACTTCAGTCATGGCTGACACGCGTGATGCTGGGCTTCTTGTTCGGATAATAATACATTATCCTAACTAAAAGCCGAAGTTCTGACAGGCTTCACAGGAGTGCGCGCCTACACGAGCCGCTGAGCGGCTCCATGTTTATCCTATTTGCGGCGTTTGGACTTTGCCGTATCGTCGTCTATAGTTCGAATTGGTCAAATTCCAAGGACCTTTTCGATTATGGAACAACCAACGCATCTACCCAACGAAATGGTCCGCTTCGGGGCGTCGGTCCAAAAACGGACCCTCAAGTCGATCAAGCTGCTTCAGGTCGATCTCGGTATGGATGAGCGGTTCTCTGTCGCTTCTGAAAGGAATAGCGCCACCCTGGAGCTTCTTGTCACATGCGCGACCGCCCTCCTCCAGGAGGCAAAATCGGAGAACCGCGACCCGGACTATGGGTCTTTCGTCGAATGGCTCGGCGACAGGACTTCCGCGCCATGATGAAAAAAAGACGGTTCGCCGTGCGAAAACTCGCCTTGCGACCGCCTGCAGAGCGAGACGCCATCGCCCGCTATTGCGCGAGCGCTCACCCGAGCAACGTTCCGCAAGATGTAGACAGGGCTTTAACGTTCGTTTGAAATCTATATGAAGCTGTTCCAATCTCTCCAATATGGAAAGATTCGTAGGTATAGGTGAGGCCGCGCGGGCGCTGGGGGTTTCGATTACGACCCTGCGGCGCTGGGAAGCGGCGGGCAAGCTGGAGGCCGAGCACACGGCGGGCGGCCATCGCCGCTACGACTTGGCGAAGCTGCGCCCGGAGATGTTCCGCACCGAGGACGAGGCGAATCGACGCACCATCGCCTACGCCCGCGTATCCAGCCACGATCGGAAGGACGATCTGGAGCGGCAAAAGCAGGTGCTTGAACTTTACTGCGCCCAGCAAGGATGGACCTTCGAGGTAGTTGCCCAGCAGGTCGTACGTGTAGGCAGTATTGCCATTCAAGGCATCGCGCTCCAGGGTCAGGCGGTTGAGCTCATCGTACTGCCGGTAGACGCTGGCGGCCTGGTTGTTCTTCGGTTGCAGGCCGGCCACGGCGTTGGCGTCGGTGACGTGGCTGGCGTTGCCGTTGGCGTCGTATTGGGTGCGGGTCTCGTAGCCCAGAGAGGTGATGACCCTCATCCCCGCTCACGCCTTTGCCGAATATTCCATAATTCTTTAATGAGCATACCTGCCATAATTGTCAGGCAAAAAACGATTGCTCCCATTAACGCAAATCCAAATCCAACAAACTCAGTGTCTACTCCAAATGAATTAAGCAATGCAACCAAGATAACCAAGTTTACCGGCAACAAAATTGCTGCGCATAGAAAATACAGCAACAAATAGATGCTAGAACTTCGGTTTAACAAGAGCTTTCTTAAATGCCAGCCAGCGAAAAGCACTTCACCAAAGTAAAAACCACTAATGAGTAGCGCTACAACGAG
>LNAP01016222.1_pt1 | contig 19056 bp, 16 predicted proteins | sample 602601 | NCBI WGS metagenome assembly LNAP01 (sample SAMN02440304, study PRJNA202911) | soil metagenome | biome: Subtropical and temperate rainforests or woodlands; isolation source: soil samples (1 kg each in a 20% v/v slurry with milli Q water) were... ...
GCGAAATTCTGCGGCGCGCGCCGGGTCGATGGTGTATTCGATGGTGACCACCACGCGCCCGGCCTGCGGCGGCGTGGCCGCCACCGGGGCCTTGAACGCCTGCGAGGGGCTCAGGTCCTCTTCCGTGTGGCGATCCGTCACCAGGCGCTGCACCAGGGCCATGGCGGTCACGCCCGTCAGCGCTGCCAGCGCCAGGCTCAGGTGCACCGACGTTACCGTGGCCACCTGCCCCCACAAGGCGGCCCCCAGCGCGGTGGCGCCCATGATGGCCATCTGAAAGATCGACATGCCCCGCGCGCGCACCCAGTTGGGCAGTGCCAGCTGGGCCGACACGCTGAGCGAATTGGCCGTGGTGATCCAGGCCATGCCGCCCAGCACCATGGCGGGCACGGCCACATAGACATTGGGCGCAATGGCCATCACCGCCATGGCGGCCGCCTGCAGCAGCGTGCCGCGCATCACCAGCACATCACGCGCCATGGCCTGGCGCAGCCGAGGCAAAAACATGGCGGCCACAATGGCGCCCGCCCCCATGGACGCCAGCAGCAGCGTGAACGTGCCCGCACCCCCGCCGCCGAGCCCCCTGGCCACCAGCGGCAGCAAGGCCATCAACGCCGTGGCGTGCAGGAAGAACAGGGCGATGCGCCAGAGCACGGCCCGCATGCGCGGCGACTGGCGCACGAACTGCAGGCCCACGCGCATCGCGCTGGGCAGCTTTTCGCGCCCCAGCGGGCTGGGCACATGGGTGCGCTTCCAGCGCATGATGACCAGGCCAGACAGAACCGATAGCACGGCATTGAGCACAAACACCCAGGCGCTGCCAGCGCTGGCGATGATGGCACCCGCCAGCAGCGGGCCGATGATGCGCGACGCGTTCATGGCCACGCCGTTGAGCGCCAGGGCCGCCGGCAGTTGCGGACGGCTTACCAGCTCGGGCACGATGGCCGAGAACACCGGCCAGCGCATGGCCAGGCCGATGCCGTTGGCAAAAGTCAGGGCCAGCAGCAGCGGTGCCGTCATGCCGCCCACCAGGATCGCCGCGCACAGCACCAGCGCCACGGCGGCCACCCAAAACTGCGTGGCGATGAAATAACGGCGCCGGTCCAGGATGTCGGCCAGCGCGCCGCTGGGCAGGCCCAGCAAAAACACCGGCAGCGTAGAGGCCGACTGCACCAGCGCCACCAGGATGGGTGAGGTGGTGAGCGTGGTCATGAGCCAGGCGGCCGCCACGTCGTTCATCCACATGCAGGTGTTGGCCGCCACCCAGGTGAGCCACAGCATGCGAAACACCGGCACCGTCAGGGGAGAGCGAGGCCCGCTGGGCGGTGCTTTCGCCCAGCGTGGCGGTGGCGGCCTGTTCAGCGTCCAGGGCGGCGGCCGCTTGTGCCGGCGGCCGGTTGGCCGCGGGCGGCGGTGCGGCAGGGAAGACGCTGTGTGCGCTGTCGTGGGGTGGCTGTGGGGGCATGCCCCGCCATTGTGCGGTGTCCGGCCCGCCAGCGCAGCGCCTGCCTTGGCGACCCGCAACAGCCCATGGGCTTGCACCGATCAGAATGTGATTCAAAACAGCCGCAAGCGCTTTACCAGAAAGCGCATGTAGCTATCTAATGGATAGCAATCAGGTGCGCGCCCGTGCCAGTTGCGCCAGGGGCAGGGCGCCGCTGGCTTTCACCTCGCCCAGCGAAAAACTCGTGTGCATGTCTTTCACATTGGGCAGGTTGAGCAGCACGTCGCGGGCAAACAGCGAAAAGCTGTCCAGGTCGCGCGCCACCACCTGCAGCTCGAAGGTGCCGGTGCCGCTGATGTAGTGGCACGACACCACTTCGGGAATCTGGCGAATGGCCTCTTCCATGGCCCGCGTCAGGTTGCCGGTGCTGCGGTCAGCGTCGAGCCGCACAAAGGCCAGCACGCCCAGGCCGATCTTGTGCCGGTCGATCTCGGCGCGGTAGCCCTTGATGTACCCGGCCTCCTCCAGCGCCCGCACCCGCCGCCAGCACGGCGCGGCCGACAGCCCCACCCGCTGGGCCAGCTCGGCATTGGTCAGGCGGGCGTCGGCCTGCAATTCTTGCAAGATGGCGAGGTCGTATTTGTCTAAATTGTTCATGTTGTGGCAATTTTAAGAAAGATCCTTTCTGAATCGAGGGTAAACACGGCATAAAAACGAAAGCACATATCCGGCGCGCCTGCCTAAACTGCCTGCAAGCCATCTATTTCGACGCCCGCTGCCGCCCACAAGGTGGTGGCAGGGCCGCCATCCCCACGGAGACAGCCATGAACGCCCCCTTGCCCGAATCGATCCGCAGAGCCCTAGAGACTGTCACCCTGGAGGACAAATACACCTTGGGCGAAGGCCGCGCCTTCATGAGCGGCGTACAGGCCCTGGTGCGCCTGCCCATGCTGCAGCGCCAGCGCGATGCGGCGGCGGGGCTCAACACGGCCGGCTTCATCAGCGGCTATCGGGGCAGCCCGCTGGGCACGTACGACCAGGCCCTGTGGGCCGCCAAGAAGCACCTGGCCGAGAACCACATCGTCTTTCAGCCCGGCGTGAACGAAGAGCTGGGCGCCACGGCCGTCTGGGGCACGCAGCAGCTCGATCTGTACCCGCAGAGCAAAAAGTTCGACGGTGTGTTCGGCATCTGGTACGGCAAGGGCCCGGGCGTGGACCGCTGTTCGGACGTGTTCAAGCACGCCAACATGGCGGGCACGGCAAAGCATGGCGGGGTGATCGCCATCGCGGGCGACGACCACATCAGCAAGAGCAGCACGGCGGCGCACCAGAGCGACCACATCTTCAAGGCCTGCGGCACGCCGGTGTTCTTCCCCAGCAGCGTGCAAGAGATTCTGGACATGGGCTTGCACGCGTTTGCCATGAGCCGCTTCTCGGGCGTGTGGTCGGGCATGAAGACCATCCAGGAGGTAGTGGAGTCGTCGAGCAGCATCCACATCGACCCCGACCGCGTGAAGATCATCACGCCCGAAGACTTTGCCATGCCCCCCGGCGGCCTGCACATCCGCTGGCCCGACGCGCCGCTGGAGCAGGAAGCGCGCCTGATGGACTACAAGTGGTATGCGGCGCTGGCGTACATCCGCGCCAACAAGCTCAACTACAACGTCATCGAAGGCAAGCAAGACCGCTTCGGCATCATCGCCAGCGGCAAGGCCTACAACGACACGCGCCAGGCGTTGGTGGACCTGGGCCTCGATGACGAAACCTGCCGCCAGCTGGGCATTCGCGTGCACAAGGTCAACGTGGTCTGGCCGCTCGAAGCCACCATCACGCGCGACTTTGCGCAGGGCCTGCAAGAGATTTTGGTGGTGGAAGAAAAGCGCCAGGTCATCGAGTACCAGATCAAGGAAGAGCTGTACAACTGGCGCGCTGATGTGCGGCCCAACGTGCTGGGCAAGTTCGATGAGCCCGAGGGTGACGGCACAGGCGGCGAATGGAGCATGCCCAACCCCAGCCAGAACTGGCTGCTGCGCGCCAAGGCGGACCTCACGCCCGCCATCATCGCCAAGGCGATTGCCAAGCGCCTGAAGAAGCTGGGCGTGCCCGCCGACATCGTGGCCCGCATGGAGGCGCGCCTGGCCATCATTGAGGCCAGTGAGCGCGCCATGACGTCTCTGTTGGTGGACACGGGCGAGCGCGCCCCGTGGTTCTGCAGCGGCTGCCCGCACAACACCAGCACCCGCGTGCCCGAGGGCTCGCGCGCCGTGGCCGGCATTGGCTGCCACTACATGGCCAACTGGATGCCCGACCGCAACACCTCCACCTTCACACAGATGGGCGGCGAGGGCGTGACCTGGGTGGGCCAGGCGCCGTTCTCCACCGACCAGCATGTGTTTGCCAACCTGGGCGACGGCACCTACTTTCACAGCGGCCTGCTGGCCATCCGCCAGGCGATCGCTGCGGGGACCAACATCACCTACAAGGTGCTCTACAACGACGCCGTGGCCATGACCGGCGGCCAGACGGTGGGCGAGCGGCCTGAGGGCCATTCGGTGCTGCAGATCATGAACAGCCTGAAGGCCGAAGGCGTGGCCAAGCTCGTGATCGTGACGGACGAGCCGGACAAGTACGACGGCGTGGCCCTGGCCGACGGCGTGACGGTGCACCACCGCGACGAACTCGACACGCTGCAGCGCCAGTTTCGCGAGATCAAGGGCTGCACCACCATCATCTACGACCAGACCTGCGCCACCGAAAAGCGCCGCCGAAGGAAGCGCGGCACCCTGGCCACGCCCGACAAGACCGTGGTCATCAACGAACTGGTGTGCGAGGGCTGCGGCGATTGCTCCACCAAGTCCAACTGCCTCTCCGTGGAGCCGGTGGAGACCGAATTCGGCCGCAAGCGCCGCATTAACCAGAGCACCTGCAACAAGGATTACTCGTGCGTCAACGGCTTCTGTCCCAGTTTTGTGACGGTGGAGGGCGGCCAGCTCAAGAAGCCCAAGAAGGAGAAGAAGGGCGATTTGTCGGCGCTCCCGAACATCCCTGACCCCGTGCTGCCCGTGGCTGAAAGCGCCTGGGGCATCGTGGTGGGCGGCGTGGGCGGCACGGGGGTCATCACCATCGGCTCGCTGCTGGGCATGGCGGCGCACCTCGATGGCAAGGGCGTCATCACGCAGGACGCCGGTGGCCTGGCGCAAAAGGGCGGCGCCACCTGGAGCCACATCCAGATCGCCAACCGGCCCGACGCCATCTACACCACCAAGGTCGATACGGCCAAGGCCGACCTGGTGATCGGCTGCGATTCCATCGTGGCTGCGCACAAGTACACGTTGGCCGTCATGCAGCCGGGCCGCACCTTTGTGGCGCTCAACACGCACGGCACGCCCACGGCGGCGTTTGTGAACAACCCCGACTGGCAGTTCCCCGGCGGCAACTGCGATGCCGCCATTGCCGCTGCCGTGGGCGCGGCAGGTGTGGGCAGCTTTGACGCCGAGCAGGTGGCCACCCAATTGCTGGGCGACAGCATCTACACCAACCCGCTGATGCTGGGCTACGCCTGGCAAAAGGGCCGCGTGCCGCTCACGTACGCATCGCTGATGCGCGCCATGGAGTTGAACGGCGTGCAGATCGAGAACAACAAGGCCGCCTTCGAATGGGGCCGCCGCTGCGCGCACGACCTGGCGGCAGTGCAGGCCTTGTTCCAGGCGGCGCAGGTGATCCAGTTCGTCAAGAAGCCTTCGCTGGCCGAAATGGTGGCCAAGCGCGTGGAGTTCTTGACCGGCTACCAGAACGCAGCCTATGCCGCTGAATACCAGGCCTTTGTTGAAAAGGTGAAGGCCGCAGAAGCCAAGCTGGGCAGCACCCATCGCCTGACCGAGGCCGTGGCCCGCTACCTCTTCAAGCTCATGGCCTACAAGGACGAGTACGAAGTGGCGCGCCTGCACACCGACAAGGCCTTCACGGACAAGATCGCGAACATGTTCGAGGGCGACTACAAGCTGGTGCACCACCTGGCGCCGCCCCTGACCGCCAAGAAGAACGACAAGGGCGAGCTGGTCAAGCAGCCGTTTGGCCCCTGGATGCGCAGCGCCTTCGGCCTGCTGGCCAAGATGAAAGGCCTGCGCGGCACGGCGCTGGACATCTTCGGCAAGACCGCAGAGCGCCGCATGGAGCGTGCGCTGATCGTCGAATACCGCGCCTGCATCGACGAGCTGCTGGCGGGCCTCACCCCCGAAAAGCTGCCGCTGGCTGTGGAAATTGCCAGCCTTCCCGAAGGCATCCGCGGCTATGGGCATGTGAAGGAGCGGCACCTGAAAACCGTGCGCCCGAAATGGGACGATCTGCTGGTGCAGTGGCGGGGTGGCGCGGCGGCTGCGCCCCAGCGCCAGGCCGCCTGAACAGCGGCGCGCGGGCTTTTCGGGCCATGAAGGTCGGCGCCACTGCATGGGTAATGCTATTAAATATATAGCTACAAGCGCTTGTCCATAAAGCGCTACGTGCCATTTTCATTCATTTTTTCAACTGCCACGGAGAAGTTCACCGTTGCGGGGCAAACACCCGGCGTCGGCCTGGGTCTTAGCCCTTGGGCGCGCCGCAGGGGGCCGCATACAATGCCCCGTTCCGCCCCGGCCGGCGCTTGTGAAGCGTGCCGGCGGCGCGTTTTGTGTTTTGCCCATCCATTGTGGAGTTCTGTCCGTGTTTATTTCTTCTGCTTTTGCCCAGACCGCTCCTGCCGCCGCTACGGGCGGTGGTGACATCATGTCCTCGCTCACGGGCATGCTGCCCCTGGTGCTGATGTTCGTGGTGCTGTACTTCGTCATGATCCGCCCCCAGATGAAGCGCCGCCATGATCGAGGCCATCGCCAAGGGCGATGAAGTGGCCACCGCTGGCGGCATCGTCGGCAAGGTCACGCGCTTGTCTGAAGGTTTCTTGCACATCGAGATCGCCAGCGGTGTGGAAGTGCAGGTCCAGCGCAGCGCGGTGGCGCAGGTGTTGCCCAAGGGCACGGTCAAGTAAAGATGAACATCCCCCTGAGCGGCTGCGCCGCTTCCCCCTTCTCTCGCGCAACGCGCGGGAAGGGGGACGATGCCAGTGGCCTGGCAAAGCCAGTTCCACGGCATCCCTGGCAGGGGCTGGCGCCATGCGCCATGGACAACTGATAAGAGCGCGATCATGAACCGTTACCCGGTCTGGAAGTACGCGATCCTGGTGATCGTGCTGCTGGTGGGTGCCCTGTACACCCTGCCTAATTTCTTCGGCGAAGCGCCTGCGGTGCAGGTTTCGTCGGCCAAGGCCACCGTCAAGGTGGATGTTGAGGTGCAGCAGCGGGTGCAAGAAGTGCTGAAGGCGGCAGGCGTCACGCCCGACCTGGTGACGCTCGACGGCGGCTCGGTACGCGCGCGCCTGGATACCCCCGACAACCAGCTCAAGGCCCGCGACGCCATCCAGAAGGCGTTGGTGCCCGACCCGGCCAATCCCTCGTACATCGTGGCGCTGAACCTGGTGTCGCGCTCACCGGCCTGGCTCACGGCGCTGCATGCGCGCCCCATGTACCTGGGGCTGGACCTGCGCGGTGGCGTGCACTTCATGCTGCAGGTGGACATGCAGGCCGCGCTGACCAAGAAGGCCGAGGACATCCGCACCGCACTGCGCGACAAGAACATCCGCCATGGCGGCATCAGCCGCGATGGCCAGACCATCGACATCAAGGTGCGCGACGAAGCCACGCAGACGGCGACCCGCAACCTGATCTCCGACCAGTTCACCGACCTGCAGACCGTCAGCCAGCCCGACGGCACCGAGTTCCGGCTGCGCGCCACCATCAAGCCCGAGGCCACGCGCCGCGTGCAGGAGCAGGCGCTCAAGCAGAACATCGTCACGCTGCACAACCGCATCAACGAACTGGGCGTGGCCGAACCCGTGATCCAGCAGCAAGGCCTGGACCGCATCGTGGTGCAGTTGCCCGGCGTGCAGGACACGGCCAAGGCCAAGGACATTCTGGGCCGCACGGCCACGCTGGAAGTGCGCCTGGTGGACGAAGGCACCGAAGCGCGCTCGGCCGAAGCCGGCCGGGGCCCCGTGCCGTTTGGCTCCGAGCGCTACCTGGAACGCAACGGCCAGCCGGTCATCGTGAAAAAGCAGGTCATCCTGACCGGCGAGAACCTTACGGACGCCCAGCCCGGCTTTGATGGCCAGACCCAGGAACCCACCGTCAACCTGACGCTGGATGCCAAGGGCTCGCGCATCTTCCGCGACATCACGCGCGAAAACATCGGCAAGCGCATGGCGATCGTGCTGTTTGAAAAAGGCAAGGGCGAAGTGGTCACAGCCCCTGTGATTCGCAGCGAAATCGGCGGTGGCCGCGTGCAGATCTCGGGCCGCATGACGACCGCCGAAGCCAACGACACCGCGCTGCTGCTGCGTGCCGGCTCGCTGGCCGCGCCGATGGAGATCATCGAGGAATTCACCATTGGCCCGAGCCTGGGTGCCGACAACATCGAGCGCGGCATCCACAGCGTGGTCTGGGGCATGGTGGCCGTGGCCGCCTTCATGTGCGTGTATTACCGGCTGTTTGGGGTGTTTTCCACCCTGGCGCTGTCGGTGAACGTGTTGCTGCTGCTGGCCATTTTGTCGATGCTGCAAGCCACGCTGACCCTGCCCGGCATTGCCGCCATGGCGCTGGCGCTGGGTGTGGCGATCGATTCCAACGTGCTGATCAACGAACGCATCCGCGAGGAATTGCGCGATGGCCTGTCGCCGCAGGCGGCCATCCACGCGGGCTACGAACGTGCCTGGGCGACCATCCTGGACTCCAACGTGACCACGCTGGTCGTGGGTCTGGCGCTGCTGGCCTTTGGCTCCGGGCCCGTGCGCGGTTTTGCCGTGGTGCACACCATCGGCATCCTGACCAGCATGTTCTCGGCCGTGTTCTTCTCGCGCGGCGTGGTGAACCTCTGGTATGGCCGCCAGAAAAAGCTCAAGAGCCTGTCGATCGGACAGGTCTGGAAACCAGACGCCGACACCGCTGTGGCCAAAACGAACTAAAGAGGACTGCGGCCATGGAATTTTTTCGCATCAAAAAAGACATCCCCTTCATGAAGCACGCGTTGGTTTTCAACGCGATTTCCTTCATTACCTTTGCGCTGGCCGTGTTCTTCCTGCTCACGCGCGGCCTGCACCTGTCGGTGGAGTTCACCGGTGGCACCGTGATGGAAGTGGCTTACAGCCAGCCCGCCGAACTGGCCAAGGTGCGTGAGACGGTCTCCGGCCTGGGCTATACCGACGTGCAGGTGCAGAACTTCGGCACCGCGCGCGACGTGATGATCCGCCTGCCTGTGCAAAAGGGCGTGACTTCTGCCCAGCAAAGCGAGCAGGTCATTGCCGCGCTCAAGGCGGCCGATCCGGCCGTGACGCTGCGGCGCACCGAGTTTGTCGGCCCGCAAGTGGGCGAAGAACTGGTGCACGGGGGGCTCATGGCGCTGGCCATGGTGGTGGTGGGTATCGTGGTCTACCTGGCTTTTCGCTTCGAGTGGAAGTTCGGCGTGGCCGCCATCATTGCCAACTTGCACGACGTGGTGATCATCCTGGGCTTTTTCGCGTTCTTCCAGTGGGAGTTCTCGCTGTCGGTGCTGGCGGCGGTGCTGGCCGTGCTGGGCTATTCGGTGAACGAATCGGTGGTGATCTTCGACCGGATTCGCGAGGCCTTCCGCAAATACCGCAAGATGAACACGCACGAGGTGATCGACCATGCGATCACCAGCACCATGAGCCGCACCATCATCACCCATGCCTCCACCGAGGCGATGGTGCTGTCGATGTTCTTCTTTGGCGGCCCCAGCCTGCATAACTTTGCGCTGGCACTGACGATCGGCATCCTGTTCGGCATCTACTCGTCGGTGTTCGTCGCAGCGGCCATTGCCATGTGGCTGGGCGTGAAGCGGGAAGACCTTGTCAAGGTGGCCAGGAAGGATGAAGACCCGAACGACCCCAATGCAGGGGCCACGGTCTGAGGCGCTACCGCGCTACCATTGAGACATGCCCGCCCCTTCCCCTTCCCTGCCGCAGCGCCGCCTGGCCCGCCAGGCGCGCCAGAAGTTTGTGGAAGGACTCTGCGCCGGGCTGCTCGACGTGGACAAGACGATTCTGGATTTCCTGACCCAGCTGATGTCCCAGACCGGCACGCAGCGTGAGATGCAGTCGCGGCGCGATACCTGGCAGCTGTACCAGCAGCAGCACCGCGACTGGGTGGCGAACCTGGACAGTGCACTGCGCGAGGCTCTGGCCCCCCATATCAGCACGACACGCGAGACCCGGGCCATTGGCGGCCACTTCGAGTTGCTCAGCGACGAAGTGGTGGAAAACAAGATCGCCGCCTCCCGCATGGCGCTCACGATCACCGAACAGGTCAGTCACCAGCTCGACACGGTGCGGCAGCGAACCCAGTCCCTAGAAGGCCAGGATCTCGACAGCAATGACATTTTGCGTCCCGAGGCCGTCTGCCTGATCGTCGTCGAACAATGGTGCAAGGCCGGCTTGCCGCGCACGGATCTGCTGACTGTGGTGGACCCCCTGCAGCGCGACTTGGCCAACCTGCTGCAAAAGCAATACCAGGCCGTGAATGTGTTTTATGTGGAGCAGGGCGTCACCCCACAAAACGACCTGCGCTCGCGCGTGCGCCGGACCGAGGGCGGTACGGTGGCAGGCAGCGATGCCGCAGCGGCCGGACTGGCATCGCAGGCACTGACGCAAAGCCGGGAGGCCATGGCCGCCACACGCGCCGCACCACAGAGGCAGCCCCAGCAACAGGGCATGGGAACGGGAACGGCTTTCGCCACCGGCATGACCCCACTGTCGCGTGCACGCCTGCGGGCCCAGGGCGTCATGGGGCAACTGCGGCGGCTGCTCACCCAGCCCGCCACCGGCTTTGACCTGGTCAACGCACCACCCGCATCGGCCGCGCTGGCGCATGCCCTCACGGCCCACCGCGTCCAGGCCGACACCTATTACAGCGGTGTCGCCACGCTCATCGAAGACTACAGCCCGGCCGCTGTGGTGCAGCTGGCGGGCGCGGTACGGGAGCGTTCCACCGAATTGAAGAAGAAGGCCTCGACGGCAGGAGATCGAGGTGGTGGCGCTGATGTTCCAGAGCATTCTGGCCGAGGACCGCATTCCCCCGGCCGTGCGTGTGTGGTTTGCGCGCCTGCAGGTGCCGGTGTTGCGCGTGGCCCTGGCGGAGCCCGAGTTCTTCAGCAACATTGCCCACCCGGCCCGCCAGCTCATTGACCGCATGGGGGCGTGCGTAATGGGGTTTGATGCCACCACGATCAACGGCAGCGCCCTGGAGGCAGAGATCCGCCGCGTGGTGCAGGTGATCGAGCAATACCCCGAGACCGGACGACGGGTCTTTCAGCTGGTGTACGACGAATTTGAAAAATTCTTGTCGAAGTTCCTGACCCAAAAGCAGGCCACCTCGCGCCTCGTCAGCGTGGCACAACAGGTGGAGCAGAAGGAAACGCTGGCGATCCAGTACACGATCGAGCTGCGCACCATGCTGCGCGATATGCCGGTGCGCGAGGAGATTCGGGAGTTCCTCTTCAAGACCTGGGCCGAGGTGCTGGCGCTGTCCGCCGTGCGCGAAGGGCCGCAGCACGCCGATACGGTCACCTTCAAGCGCACGGCGGCCGATCTGGTCTGGGCGGCCAGCGCCAAGCCCAACCGCAGCGACCGGGCTAAAGTCATCCAGAGTCTGCCAGGCCTGCTGCAACGTCTGCGGCAGGGTCTGGCGTTGATGGGGATCAATGGAGTAGCCCAGGACGCCCAGATCAAGGTGCTGACCGATACCCTGGCCGATGCCTTCCTGTCCAAGACGGCCTCCATCCCGCAGGCACACATCGACGCCATGGCCAAACGCCTGGCCAACCTGGAAGATTTCATCGGGGATGCCACGCTGGGCGACATGCCGCTCAATGCCGACAACATCGAAATGATGCTCGGTATCGATGCGTCATCCATCCACGTCATCGCCGACAACGGAGCGCCGGTGGACGACGCCATGGTGGCCTGGGCCCAGGAGCTGCAGCGGGGCACATGGTTCACCCTCGACCACAACGGCGCGTCGGCACAGGTGCAATACGCCTGGCAGAGCCAACGCAAGCAATTGCACCTCTTTGCCGCCACGGACGGCAGCAGCTATCTCATCCAGCTGCGCCGATTGGCGGCCTACCTGCAATCCGGGTTGCTAGTGGCCCAGGACGAGGAAGGCCTGACCCTGCGCGCCACGCGCGATGCGCTGGCCAAGCTGGACGCCAACCCGGAGCGGCTGCTGGGTTGATCCGGGCTGACCCGGCCGGTCCGCAGACCGGGCCCGTTCAGGCGCTGCCCATGCGTTGAAACAACCCGCCCGGAAGCCGGGCCACGGCACCGGCCAGTTCCAGCTCCAGCAGCTGCACCTGCATGGCGGCGGTGTCCATGCCTGTGCGCGCCATCAGGGCATCCAGCCCCACCGGATCAAACCCCATCGCCTGGAGCAGCGCGCTTTCGGGCGGTTTCGATGGGGTCATGCCAGGGGCGGTTGGCTGCGGCGCTGCCTCTGGAGCAGGGAGCTGCAGTTCTTCCAGCACGTCCTGCGCCGATTCCACCAGCTTGGCGCCTTGCCGTATCAGCGCATGGCAGCCGCGCGACTGGGGCGCGTGGATGGAGCCCGGAATGGCGAACACGTCACGCCCCTGCTCCACCGCCATCCGGGCCGTGATCAGTGAGCCCGATGCCAATGCCGCCTCCACCACCAGCGTTCCCTGCGAGAGGCCCGCGATGATGCGGTTGCGCTTGGGGAAATTCGCCGCCAGGGGCGGTGTGCCCAAGGGATATTCGCTGACCAGGATGCCATGGGCGGCGATGCGCCTGGCCAGCGCCAGGTTCTGGCGGGGGTACACCCGGTCGAGCCCCGTTCCCACCACCGCAATCGTGGCGGGAACGGCGGCGCCCGCCACCGCGCTGTCCAGCGCCCCCTCGTGTGCGGCGGCATCCACACCCAGCGCCAGCCCGGACACGATGGTGAGCCCCGCCGCATGCAGTGCGCGCGCAAACTGCCGCGCGTTGTCAGCGCCCTGGGCGGTAGGGTTGCGGCTGCCCACGATGGCCAGGCAGCGTGCGGCGGGAAAGGGGTCGGCAGCCCATACCGCAGCAGGCCCGATGCCATACAGCACCAGGGGAGGATCTTCCGTCTCCAGCAGGGCCTGCGGGTAGCGCCCATCGCCCAGCGTCAGGAGGACCCGTGCGGCCCCCTCGGGCGCCGCGCTCTGGAGCCACGCCCAGGTGGTCTCCAGCTGCTGCGCCAGACCGGGCGGAACCTGGCGCAGGGCCTGCGCCTGGGCGGACGTCACGCACTGCGCCAGCGTGCCCTCGGACTGCTGAAAAATGGCAGGAGGAAGACCGAAGGCCGCCAAAAGGCGGCGGGCAGTGCCGTTGCCAACGCCCGGCGTCAGCGTCAGGCGCAGCCAGCCGGCAAGTTCATCGCGTTCCATGGGGCGGGTGGAGAGGTTCTCGTGCCCGAGGCAACCGCGCGCGGGCTTCGATCCCATCCTTATTCAGGATTGATCAGGCGATCACCCACCCGCACGCCGGTGCTCAAGGCGTAGGAAACCCGGTCAAATGTGCGGAACACCATGACGTGGCCATTGCGCTCGCTGGGCAGCTTGATCACGGTCTTGGCTGCATCCGTCGTGTCCTTGAGGCGATCGCCCTTGGTCAGGATGTGGAGCACCTGGCCGGCTTCCATGCCGTCCTGCGTGCCGCGGTTGATCGCGATGACCTGGTTCTGCGCCGCGTAGGACACCGAGTTGCCGCCATAGATCGAGACCACGCGCGCATCGACCTTCATCTGGGGGGTGCGCGGCGTGTAGCTGACAAAGGCGCGCGCTGGTGCTGGCAGCAACCGGTCGCCGGCGCGAACCTCTTCCTTGGTCGCTGACAACTCCACGGTGGCTGGCACATAGTCGTAGGCGATACCGCCCTTGCCATCGGCCGTTTCTTCTACCGACTCGCCCCGCACCAACTCGGCCTTGCCTACGTACTGCGCCTCGTAGCCCAGGATGTCACCCGTCAGGGGATCCTTGAGGGCAATGGCATCCCGAAAAACGCGGTAGTGGCGGGACGCGCCCGGTTCCACCCGCAGCGGGCTGGACGCGTCGCCCCGCGCATAGGCCCGATCACCGTCGGCCATCAGCACGCGCTCATCCACCGTGGCGACAATGCGCGGCGCGCGCTGCAGCACCTCGGCGTCCACCACCAGCGGTTCCACCAGGAAGGGCTCGATGAGATGCGGCTTGAGCGTTGGCAGGGCGGAGTCGGCCAGGCTGTCGCTGCGCGTGCGCGGCGATACCCGCACCGTCTCAGGCGTGCCGCGGGCGCTGGTGCGAAGGCGCGCGTAACCGCCATTTTTTTCGAGATAGAGCGTCTGGCCTGGAAAGATCAGGTGGGGATTGGGCAGGGCCTGGAGGTTCATGCCCCACAGCTCGGGCCAGCGCCATGGGCGGTTCAGGTACATGCCCGCAATACCCCAAAGGGTGTCGCCACGTTTCACGACATAGGTGTCGGGCGCTGACGGCGCCAGTTCAGACAGAGGAACACCACGTTCGGCCACCTGTTGCGCCGTGGCCCGCTGGCCACTGGAAACCGGGTAGTTCTGCGCCTGGGCCGGAGCGGCCAGCATGGCGCCGGCCAGTACTGTCAATGCGCCCAGGGCGGTTCGCCACACGCTGGTGAATGCCGTTTGTGATGCATTGTGAAACGCCCCCTCTCTGGCGCCGCGGTCGATTGCGCCATGCAGGCCGCCGGGCAGATACGTTACAAACCATTTTAGATTCTCTGCTCAAGCCCTTGATCGGGCAACGAATATTGCCGTTGGTGGCTGCAGCGCCGGCCAAAAGTGGCGAAAATACCCACAGCTTTCACCTTCATCCATGGCCATTCTTCCCATTCTCTGTTACCCGGACCCTCGTCTTCACAAGGTCGCCCAGCCGGTTCAGGCCGTGGATGCCCGCATCCAGACGCTGGTGGCGGACATGCTCGCCACGATGTATGACGCCCATGGCATCGGCCTGGCGGCAACGCAGATCGACGTGCACGAGCGCGTCGTGGTCATCGACGTCTCCGAGGAACGCAACGAACCCCTGGTGCTGATCAACCCCGAGATTGTCTGGGCCAGCGCCGAAAAGCACCTGAACGAAGAAGGCTGCCTGTCGGTGCCTGGCATTTATGACGGAGTGGAGCGTTTTGATGCGGTGCATGTGCAGGCGCTGGACGCCCAGGGCCAGTCCCGCGTGATCGAGGCAGACGGACTGCTGGCGATCTGCATCCAGCATGAGATGGACCACCTCATGGGCAAGGTGTTTGTGGAATACCTCTCGCCCCTCAAGCGCAACCGCATCAAGACCAAGCTGCTCAAGCAGCAGCGGGAAGCGCGCGAGTGAGCGTTCTGCGCCGCCTCGGCATGGGCGCCAGTGTGCTGGTTCTGGCGGTGCTGCTGTCGGCCTGCGCCTCGCCCGACCGGGAAAAGCCCGGCGCCCGCCGCGCCGACGTGCTGGCCCGACTGGGCGCACCGCACAGCACGACCGCCCTGGACGGCCACCGCGAGCGCCTGCTCTATTCCACCCTGCCGGCCGGCCGCCAGGTATTTCACCTCGACTTCGATGCCACCGGCCACCTGGAACGCGTCGAACAGGTGCTGACCTTCGCCCGCTTTTCGGGCATTGCACTGGACCATTGGAGCCGGGCCGACGTGGAGCGCGCCTTCGGCCCGCCGATGCTGGTCGAGCGGGTGGCCCGCTTTGACGGCGATGTCTGGACCTACCGGTTCATGGACGACTACGAACCGCGCCTGGCGCACATCCACATCGACCGCGCCGGCACCGTGCGCCAACTGCTCTTCACCGACGACCAGCCCCCGGGCGATGACAGGGATTTCTGATCCGCCGCCGCCCCTTCTCCATGAAAATCATCTTTGCCGGAACCCCCGAATTCGCCCGCGTGGCATTGCAGCGTCTGCTGGACGCCGGGTTCACCGTGCCCCTCGTGCTCACGCAGCCCGACCGCCCCGCCGGCCGGGGCATGAAGCTGCAGGCCTCGCCCGTCAAGCAATGCGCCCTGGAGCATGGCATTGCAGTGGCCCAGCCCCGCAGCCTGCGCCTGGACGGCAAATTCCCCGAAGACGCCGCTGCCGCCCGTGCAGCGCTGCTGGCCGCGCAGGCCGATGCCATGGTGGTGGCAGCCTACGGCCTCATCCTGCCGCAGTGGGTGCTGGATGCCATGAGCGCCGCACGGCCGCCCGAAGGCGCGAAGGCCCCCTCGGGGGGCAGCGAACCACGCGCAGCGGGGAGCGTGGGGGCCCATGGATGCCTGAACATCCACGCCAGCCTGCTGCCGCGCTGGCGCGGCGCCGCCCCCATCCACCGCGCCATCCAAGCGGGCGATGCTGAGACGGGCGTCACCATCATGCAGATGGATGCGGGCCTGGACACCGGCGCCATGCTGCTGACCGAAAAGCTGCCCATTGGCCCCCGCGACACCACCGCTTCGCTGCACGACCGCCTGGCCCCGGCTGATCGTGGAGGCCCTGGAGCTGGCCGCTTGCGGTGGCCTGCAGTCTGTCCAGCAACCGGAGCAGGGCGTGACCTATGCCCACAAGATCGAAAAATCCGAAAGCGCGGTGGACTGGTCGCTGCCAGCGCAGGTGATTGGCCGGCAGATCCGCGCCTTCGACCCTTTTCCTGGGGCCAGCACCACGCTGGGCACGGAGACCATCAAACTCTGGGACTATGAAATGAGTAGCTATCAGCGCTTTCCAGATAAGCGCTGCGGCCAGATTTTGTCTATAGACAACACCGGCGTGCTGGTGGCCTGCGGCGAAGATGCCCTGATCCTGACCACCCTGCAGCGCGCCGGTGGCAAGCGCTTGCCGGCCTCCGAGTTTCTGCGCGGCTTCCCGCTGCAGCCCGGCATGGTGCTGGGGGCCGGGCCAGCGCCCGGCACCACGGGCGCGCCGACCGCGCCATGAGCCTGCAGACGGTCCGCCAGACCGTGCGCCACCCGGCGTTTCGCCTGGCCATCACCGACATGGCCGGCACCTCGCTGGGCATCGCCGCCTGGGCCCTGGTGACGGGCGTGGCCATGGTGAAGGGCGGCATCTCGGTGTCCATGGCGATTTTCATGTCGCTGCTGGTGTATGCCGGCAGCGCCCAGCTGGCCGTGCTTCCGCTGTTGGCCACCGGCGCGCCGCTGTGGGTGGTGTGGCTCACGGCGTCGTGCGTGAACCTGCGCTTCGTGATCTTCAGCAGCCTGTGGCGCAGCTACTTTGCCCACCTGCCGCTGCGCCAACGCCTGGCCATTGGCTACTTCAGCGGCGACGTGATCTTCGTGGCCTTCATGAAGCGCTTTCCCGAACCGCAGCCCGAGCCCGACCAGCTGCCTTATTTCTGGGGCGCCGCCACCACCAACTGGCTGGCCTGGCAGGTGCCGTCGATCGCCGGCATTTTGCTGGCCAACGCCGTGCCCGTGTCCTGGGGGCTTGGCTTTGCCGGTGTGCTGGCGCTGCTGGGGGTGCTGCTGTCGCTGCTGTTCGACCGTGCCACCTGGCTGGCCACGGGGGTGGCCGCCACGGCAGCCATCGCCGCCTTTGCCCTGCCGCTCAAGCTCAACATCCTGGTGGCCATTGCCGCTGCGGTCACCGTGGGCCTGCTCATCGAGGCCGTGGACCGGCGCCGCCACAAGCCCGAGGTGCTGCTGGTGCCGGCAGACAGCATGATCGGCGCCGACGAGCTCGAACAGGTCGAGGCGGGCGACGCGGTGGCCCTGCGCGAGGAGCTGCATCCATGAGCTGGGACTGGCTGGAACCCTTTGTCGCGGTGGCGGGTCTGGCCGTGCTCACCCTGGTGACGCGTTCCTTCTTCATGATCCCCGAGCGCGAGCTGCCCCTGCCCGACTGGCTCAAGCGCGGGCTCAAATATGCGCCGCTGGCCGCGCTCACGGCGGTCATTGCGCCCGAGATTTTCATGGCGCACGGCGCGTTCATCACCACGCTGAAAGACGCGCGCCTGCCCGCCGTGCTGTGCGCCGTTGCCTACTATTTTTGGCGCCGCGGCATTCTGGGCACCATCGTGGTGGGCATGCTGGTGTACCTGCCACTGCACATCGGCTGGGGCTGGTAGGGCGGCGGCGGCGAAGGGCGGCAATGCACAGGCGCCTAAAATGACAGCCCCGTTACCCGAGTCCCCTTCGCGAGCTTCTTGCCCATGAACATCCTGCGTTTTTCCGATCTGTGCGCCCAGAACCGAGTTCGTGGTCAGCGCGTCTTCATCCGTGCCGACCTGAACTGCCGCCGGCCACATCACCGAAGACACCCGCATCCGCGCCTCGATTCCGTGCATCCGCATGGCCCTGGACGCGGGCGCCGCCGTGATGGTGACCAGCCACCTGGGCCGCCCCACCGAAGGTGCATTCCAGCCTGAAGACTCGCTGGCCCCCGTGGCCCAGCGCCTGTCGGAGCTGCTGGGCCGTGAGGTGCCGCTGATCGCCCACTGGGTGGACGGCGTGACCGTGGCGCCGGGGCAGGTGGTGCTGCTGGAAAACTGCCGCGTCAACGTCGGTGAAAAGAAAAACAAGGAAGACCTGGCCCGCAAGCTGGCCGCCCTGTGCGACATCTTCGTGAACGACGCCTTTGGCACGGCCCACCGCGCCGAGGGCACCACCTATGGCATCGCGCAATACGCCCCCATCGCCTGCGCCGGCCCGCTGCTGTCGGCCGAAATCGACGCCCTCACCAAGGCCCTGGCCCAGCCCCAGCGCCCGCTGGCGGCCATCGTGGCGGGCTCCAAGGTGTCCACCAAGCTCACCATTTTGCAAAGCCTGGCCGACAAGGTGGACCAGCTCATCGTGGGCGGCGGCATTGCCAACACCTTCATGCTGGCCGCAGGCCTGCCCATTGGCAAGAGCCTGGCCGAGCCGGATCTGCTGGACGCCGCCCGGTCCGTGATGGCGACCATGAAGGCGCGCGGCGCCGAGGTGCCGATTCCCACCGACGTGGTCACCGCCAAAACCTTTGCCGCCGATGCACCCGCCACCATCAAGGCCGCCACCGATGTGGCCGAGGACGACCTGATCCTGGACATTGGCCCCGAAACCGCCGCGCGGCTGGCGGCCCAGCTCACATCGGCCGGCACCATCGTCTGGAACGGCCCCGTGGGCGTATTCGAGTTTTCCGCCTTTGAAAACGGCACGCGCACGATTGCCCAGGCCATTGCGCAATCGCCCGCCTTCAGCATTGCCGGCGGCGGCGACACCCTGGCGGCCATTGCCAAATACGGCATCGAGCAGCAGGTGGGCTACATCTCCACCGGCGGCGGCGCCTTCCTGGAAGTGCTGGAAGGCAAGACCTTGCCGGCATTCGAGATTCTCGAAAAGCGGGCCGCCGCCACGTCCTGAAGACTTGCGCTGCTTGCCCGCAGGGGCGATCAGACCAAGGCCGTTTCGACGGCCTTTTTTCATGGGCGCTTTCATGGGTGTTGTCATGGGTGTTTCGTGCCCTTCATGGCGCCGCCTAAAATTGCGCCCCATG
>LNAP01002349.1_pt1 | contig 19041 bp, 16 predicted proteins | sample 602601 | NCBI WGS metagenome assembly LNAP01 (sample SAMN02440304, study PRJNA202911) | soil metagenome | biome: Subtropical and temperate rainforests or woodlands; isolation source: soil samples (1 kg each in a 20% v/v slurry with milli Q water) were... ...
GCCGATCAGCAGGCCGCCTGACCTTCACGCAACGCCATCATAGAGCCCGCCGTGCCCGCGCGCATGCGTCAATCAGGCGGTCTTCGTCGTATGCGTACCCGTGATCGCAAATATTCGCCGTTTGGAGCGGTAATTGGCGAAACGTGTATTAAAATATTTATATCGATCAACGGCTTGCGAGGGAGGGGCACCCCCGTAATTATCAAGGGCGGGAGAATTAATAATAAATCCGATCGGCGGGGTTTTTTAGACTGCGATCGATTGCAGTAATCAATTGGTAATAGTAACAGTGACGCTCGCGATTCTATTTGGAATTTGGAGTTTTTTGGAATGTCGTTTCGGTCAAGTTTACTCGTTGCCCTGTCGGCCACCTGTCTTGGCTCGACGGCCGCATTAGCGGATCTCGTGACCGTCACCAGTTACGACATGAACAACGGCAACGGTGCGGCTCAGTTCACCACGCCCACCGGTGGGCAGAACTATTTCGATTTCACCTATACCAACAGCACCACGCACCAGCTCGACCCGAATGCCGGCGTGAATGGCTCCGCCAGCGCGATCCCCACAAATCAAAATGCCACCAATGCTCCGCTCACCGGCGGCACGGGCAAGCTGACCGATGGCGTGATTGCGACCAACAACTACTCGCTGGTCTCCAGCTCGAACGGGACGATCTCGAACAGCCCCGCCGGATATCAATCGCTGAACGGGCAGCCGACCCAGTATGTCGGCTGGAAGTATCAGGATCCGACCATCAGCTTTCATCTCGCCAGCGGGCAGGCGGTCGGCCAGATACAGCTCTTCGTGGCGGCCGATGGTTCAGGTGGACTGGTCGGAGCGCCGGGCAACGTTGCCCTATCGCTGAATGGCTCGCTGCTTTCTTCCGCCTTGTACACCCAAACCATTTCACCGTATGGGGACAGCACATCGGTGATTACGATAACGCTGAACGAGGCGGTATCGTCCGACATGCTGTTTACCTTCCAGCTCTTCCGTGGGCCGCTCGGGCAGGATGGCATCGATTACTACAACAAGCACATCGCCCCCTATCCTGATTGTGCGCCGACCTTCTGCGATCCGCCGGATGGTCCTTTCAGCAGCGGCTTTCAGGCCCAGGCGCTCAACAACGGCCAGAACCTCGACGACGGAGGCCTGGAGCCCTGGATCATGCTGAGCGAGGTCCAATTCACCACTGCGGTGCCCGAGCCGTCTACCTGGATCATGATGATCGCCGGCTTCGTCGGACTGGGTTTTGTCGGCTATCGCCGGAAGGCCAGGATCGCCGCTGCCTTGGCATCGACCTGAATTCTACGGATGAGACAAGAGAAAAAGCCGCCCGATGGCGGCTTTTGTTTTGGCCCAAGCTCGCCGCCCATCGCGCCTCGCTGGCCGGCGGCCTGAGGGGACGGCTCCCCTCGTAGCGATCGCAGGATCGCCGTCGCTCAATAGTTCAGGGATGTCTGGGCGAAGATGCCCTCGGCCCGCTTGTCGCCACCGACGCGGAACCGATATTGCAGCGTCAGTTCCCAATAGGAGGGTGGCGCCAGGTACTTTGTCTCACCGAACCAGTAGCGCAGCGAACCGCCGACGCCTGCCGAATACGCGTTGCGATTTGCGAAGGAGTCGTCATAGTTCGCGGCGACGACGGCATGCGGAAAAAATACCAGGTTGCTGCTGATCGGATCGAGCCGGAAGCTGCGCCCGAAGCGGCCTTCCATAATGCCGATAAGCTGGGTTTTCTCCAGAAAATGATCAACCTCGGCGTAGACATACCAGGTCGGCCAGTTGGTCTCCTGAACGCGAAGATCGGTTCCGACCGTGTATGAATAGGCAGCTCTCAACAGCGTGTCGTTGCGCGCCACGTCGCCAAGGGCGAAGAGCTTGTCGATCTCGAAAACCAGATTGTGCGCCGAGAACGGTTTCCAGCGGGCGCCGATCATGCCCTGTGTGGTGCGCCATCCGGTGGGGCCGCCCGCCTGATCGTAGAGCGATTCGAATACCCGGCCGAACACGTCAAACAGCGCGCCGTTCCGATTGCCGAAGCCTTCCGGCCGGTAATAGAACTCGCTCCCAATCTGCGACGTATAAGTGCTCGGTATGCCGCCGATCAGGAACGGGTTCGGCGCCGATCCCACCTTTCCGTACAGGACGGAAGTGTTGATGCCCCACTCGCGCGCCAGGTCCGAGACGGTGCGGCGGGTTTCGAACAGCTTCTGATCGTCGATGGCAAGGCGCCCGTCCGCTTTCGCGTCGATCCCCTCCTTGAGGTAGGCGATCGCCTTGGGATTTTCGAACCGGCGCATGGCGGTATATCCGGCGTCGATCGCCGCGCGGGGCGGCAACTGGCCGTGCGCATGTGCGCGGTCAAAATATTGCAGTGCCACCTGGTCGTTCCCTACCGCGACCGCCAGATAACCCAGATCGGCATCCCTGATGGAGCCCAATCTCCCGTGGGACATCGCGAGATCGAACATCGCCCTGGCTTCCGGCTTGCGACCCAGTTCCAGCAGCGTGTTGATTTGCGCTCGCAATGCGCCATCCCGCTGTTCGCCTGTGATTGCGAGTCGCTCCGCCGTCTTGAACTGGGGAAGCGACTCTTCCTTTCGTCCGAGCGCCTGCAGCGCATAGGCCTTGCGGATCGCGGTGTCATAGCTCGTGGGCAGTTTCTGGAGCGCGCGCAGCGCGCGAAGTGGTTGCTTGGCGGCGAGCGCCGCGTCGGCAAGCGCGAGGCGGACGTTGCGGGACTGATCTTGGGGCAATCCCCGTTGCAGTGCGGTTTCCCAGTCAGCCATGGCGCCGCTGCCATTGTGTTGCAGGTTTCGCGCATAGCCACGTTGGGCGTAAACGTCGGCGGTGGCCTTGCCCTGGTTGATCACTTTGGTCGCTTCGGCTTCGGCCTCGGCCGGCCGGCCCGCCGATACCAGCAGATTGATCAACAGAAGGTGGTTCGACAGCACCTCGGGGCTCGCGTCGATCGCCTTGCGCGCTTCCTCTATCGCCAGCTTGTAGTTTTTCTCGCGCTCGGCACGGTACGCCTTCCCCGCGGCCTCGTAGCTCTCCGATGCCTTGTCTATCGGCGTAAGCACGCTCTGGACCATCGGGGCCTCCAGGCTGCATACCGAGCCATAGGGCGTGGCGCGGCAATCCTGTACCGGCATCGGCATGAGTTTGCCATCGCCCTTCAAGGTACCCTTGCGGCTGGCCGCACCCTCGGCATCGCTGAGGCGGGTGACGACGGACGGATCGGTCTTCGGATAGCTTTCGAGCAGCTTCTGCGCGGCCGCATAGTCGCCGGATGCCAGCGCAGCGTCGGCCGCGATCAGGCGGATGTTTTTTCGTTCGGCATCGGTCAGGCCTGGAATTGCCAGTGCGGCATCGAAATCCGCCATGGCCAGCGCGTGATTGCCGAGCCGTTGCCGGACAAAACCGCGCCATACCAGCGGCACGTAGTTGCCGGGATCGAGCTTGATCGCGTCCGTCGTCGTGGTGAGCGCGTCGGCGAAATTGTTATCGGCGAGTTGTGCGCTGAGCAGCAGCAGCCGGTACGACATCACGTCGGGTGCATATTCCACCGCGCTGCGCGCCGCGCGGACGGCGGCCTTGGTATCTCCCCGCTCCAGCGCCTTGTAGCCCTCGCCGGCCGGCTGCAAGGCAAGGCGCTGCCGGATGTTGGCTTGCCTCGACTCCAGTTCCTGATTTGCCGCGAAGATTTCCGACGCTTTCGCCGTTGCCTTGTCGGCTTGCGCGAGATCGCCGGCGGCGACCAGGGCATCGATCAAAAGAAGATGCAGGCGCAGAATATCCGGACGAAGGGCAACCGACTCCGCGGCTCGCGCGGCCGCTCGCTGATAATCGCCCTGGCTGAACGCCTTATAGGCCTCTTCCGCGGCCGTATAGGATTCGCCTTCGAGGGGACGCTCGGCGCCTGCAACCTGCGCCATTGCGCCGTGACAAAGTACGGCCACGAGGCCAAGCGCTGCTAGCGCGGCCCGCAGCATGGGTCGGTCAGGAAGTTTAGTACCCCGAAATGCCATTCAACTAGCGTTAGGCGAGCCCCGTTAATGAGTTCTCAAACCTATCCGAGCCGAAGACTCAGGGAAACCGCGTTCGGGCTTTAAAGGCTGCGATCCCATTCAACGAACAGGTTTTTTTGGCCTCTGTGACCTTTTTGTTTGTGATCCCGGCTGCGCAATGCCGGAAATGACCGGAAAAATTGAATTAACCGTCATTTCTTGTTGCCGATGGCGGCCGATACCTTCGATCGCCACTCGGTAGCGGGCAGGATGCTCTGAGCCGCCCATTCGCCGACGGCCTCCGGCCCGTTCTGAACCTGCGCCTCGTTGAATTGCCAGACCAGGAATCCCGGCGGGCTGGTCTTGAATTCGTCCGACTGAAGAAACTGCAGCAGGGTTGCCCACGGACCGATATCGCCCGGATTCCATTTCAGCGACACCGGGCGGTCGATCCTGTTGGAAAGGCGCTGCGGAAATCCAAAATAGGGCTGCACGAAACTGTTTCCGACCACCGCAACCGGTGCCGGTTCGCTGTCCAGAAGGCCGCCGTCGTTCTTGGTCGATTTGCGAATGGTATATGATTCAGGGCCAATCTCCCGCTTTCGTTCCGGCGACAGAAAATTCGCGGCGAGATCGCCGAGGTGACGGTCGGTGATCCACTCGCCGAGTTGCATCCCCGATCCAGTCTTTCCCGGAAGGGGACCATCGCGCTTTATCACGGCGGCTACTGCATCTGCGGTCGCCTCGGCCGCAAAAGTAGTCCAATGGAAATCCGCCCGGTAGAAAACTTCCTGCCTCTGGGCGATCACGGCCTTGAAGGCGTCTCTGACATCGATCGCGGTTACGTTCGCCGATTTCAGTTCGAACAGCAGGGAATCGTATCGCTTGCGTACTGCGTCGGACATCGTCGCGCCCTCCGGCAGCAGCGATTCATAGTAGCGCGGCTTGAGCGGAATCAGGACGACGATCAGCTTGATGTTTCGCTGGGCAAGGGCGCGGCTGACATCGGCAATGAGCTGGATCGATGAATTTTCGGCGGCGGGTTTGGTGGTGGACAGGCTTTCCCAACCGGCGAACAACCAGTTCTGCTTGCCTTCCAGGACCGCGTCCCTGGCAAGAGCGCTGCTTGCGGTCGACATGACGACCATCATCGCAGCGAACAAATTGAACAGTCTCTGTCTCATCGCTGGCCGCTCGCCGCCTGTTGGGTGAAGCGACGCTCCGCCTCCGTGGGAGGTGAGGTGAGCGATCGCATGGGCCATTCCCATATCACGGCCTTGACGTTCGCCAACACCGCCGGCTTCTCCTGAACAATATCGAGCAGGGCTCCCGCGAATCCCCCGCCGGCGTGGCTGAGCTGCGCGACTTCCCGCGAAAGTGCGGCCTGCAGGAATTCGATAAAGCCGGAATTCAGCGAATATGAAGAGCCGGCGAGGATGATGGAGGGCGCCGGCGTTTCGTCGAGCAGCCCGCCCGATCGGTTGATCTCGGCTTTGACGTCGGCCTCGTGCTCGTAGGGCGGAGCGAGCCAGCGCGGCGCATCCGTGAGCCCGGCAACGCGTGCAAGATCGCCCGCACGTTCGTGCACCGCGCCCTTTGTCAGATGAACGCTCTCTGTCCCTGGCCCAAGTGTCGCATTGACCCTCTCGGCAACGGCGTCCGCCGCGAATTGCGCGCCTACGCTGTTCCAATGCGTGTCGGTTCGCCAATAGCCGGGGCGTGGCCATTGTTCCCTGAGGTCGATCTGGTTTGTTGGGACGGATCTTGTGATTTCAGACCACAGGCCGGTTCGAAAGCGCGAGCGGCCGGCGGTGACCCCGCATAATTGGTCTTCGACCTGTTCGGCCTTGTCCGGAATCGGAAGGATGACCAGAAGGATGTTGCGATCGGCAAAGGCCTTCACCAACAGGCGCAGTGTTTCGGCGTGGGCCAGGATATTCTGTCTGTCGTGGCGGTCTGCGCGCAATTCCTCGATCGAAAAAAGCCAGTCCTGGCATCCAGCCCACACCTGCGATCCCGCGTCATGCAGGCCCGTGTACAGCAATCCTGCGGCAAGACCGTTCAACGCCGGAGTTTTCGGAAGCGCTTCGAATACTGCCTTGTCGATCTTGCCGGACAGCCGGCCCGACATGTAATCCGCCGCTTGCGATGTCCTGAAGATTTCCAGGATGGTTTCGCCGCCACGTGCGACCACGCAGACAAGCCCGAGGAAAATCACCGCGAGAACAGAAGCCGTTTTGATCATATCGGTTCGCATGGCTCAAAACTGAAAATAGAGGAATGGGATCACGGTGCGACTCTGGATCAACCAGAGCGACCACAACCAGAGTATCGCAGCGAAATAAAATGGCGGGTTGTTGATTGCCGCCGCAAGCTTCGGTGACATCCTTCCGGCCAGGGGCAGATAGACGATCGCAATGCCAAGGCCGAGTGTCACGGTTTCGATCGGCCTCAACACGGCCGCGAAATCCGAAGAGATCGAAAATCCATTGAGGCCCAGCGCTCCCCGAAACATGGTTTCCGCGGTCTGCCAGTCCTGCGCGCGAAACAGTGTCCAGCCGATCATGACGAACACGATGGTCAGCACGTGCCCCAGAAGCGGGGGTATTGCAGGCAGGCGCGCGTATCCCCACAGCCGGCCCGCGACCAGACCGATGCCATGCCACATTCCCCAGATCAGGAACGTCCAGCTTGCGCCGTGCCAAAGCCCCCCGAGCCCCATCGTGACCAGAAGGTTGAGATAGGATCGAGGCAGAGTGACCCGGTTTCCTCCCAACGGGATGTAAAGATAGTCGCGAAGCCAGCTCGACAGGCTGATGTGCCATCGCCGCCAGAATTCCGTGAGCGACGTGCTGAGGTAAGGGTTGTCGAAATTCTCCGGAAATTTGAGGCCGACCATGAGGCCGAGGCCGATGGCCATGCTGCTATATCCGGAGAAATCGAAATACAGATGCAGCGTGTAGGCAACGATGGTGAGGGCGGCGTCGGCGCTCGACGGGGAAGGAAGTGCGTATCCGGCATCTACCAGCGGAGCGAGCGTATCCGCGATCAACACTTTCTGCGCAAAGCCGAGCATGAATCGTCTCAAGCCTTCGGCGAATTCGGCCGTGTCGAAGACGCGTGATTTCAGCCTTTCGGCAACGGACTGATAACGCACGATCGGTCCCGCGACGAGATGGCCGAACATCGCTTGGTAAGTCGAATAGCTGATCAGGCTGGACTCCGCGCCGACGGTCTTCCTGAACACATCGACCGAATAGGAGATCGCGCCGAACACGAAAAACGACAGGCCGATCGGCAACGGAATTTCCGACCAGCTTTTGATCGGCGCGCCGAGGCTCGCCGCGCTGCCGGCCAGCAGGTTGGCATATTTGAAATAGATCAGGCTGCACAGCGGAGGCACGATGCCGGCCGCGAGCGCCAGCTTGCGCGCCATGCCGTGGGCCCGCGAGATCCATAGGCCGGTCGACCACGACCAGCATGAAATGCAAATCAGTAGCGGCAGAAAGTCGAATCGCCACCAGCCGTAAAAGATCAGGCTGAAAATGAGGATGGTGGAATTTCGCAAGGCCGCGGGCACGATTGCGTAGGCAAATAGAAAAAGCGGCAGGAAAACAAAAACAAAGGAGTCGCTGACAAAAACCATCTGAATTGATGACCTAGCGCTCTTTGTAGGGTTCGGTTTCGTCGAATTGGCCGGACAGGCTGACGGCCTCCTCGCCCTTCTCGGTGAGAAACAGGCTGAAGTGATCGCCGGAACGCAGTTGCGGCAACGCAAGTGCGGCGGTCCGCCCGTTGCACGATGCTTCGAGCCGTGCCTGAACCGGATTGATGGCGCGCGATTTGACGGTGCCGCTCGCCGTCGCGTCGAAAACGACGGGGCCATCCATTATCTTCAAGGACGCCTCGCAGCGCGGAACGAGATTGAAAAATCGAAGCTGCGCCTTCAAATCGTTGACGGCGCCTTGCCCTTCCTCGATCGTGGTGCTCGTCCATCCCGATCCATCGCGCCTGATGACGATCGTCGAAAACTGATCGGCGCGTGGAATTGTCTTGTCGTCGATCACGGCGCCGCCGGCGGATATCCTGACCGCTGTGTCGGCCTTGACGGCCCGATACCGGCTTGCGACGGCGGCGTCATCGATCGGGATTTTGCTGGAGTCGATCTGAATGCTGCCGGCTTCCGCCGAGCGATTTGCCACTGCGACGCGGACAAACGCATATCCGGCCGGAGGCCTCGCGGCATAAAGCTTGCCGATCTCCTGCGCCGCAGCTTGCTGGGCAAGGCCCGAAACCACCAGGAAACCGGCAATTAAAATGGATAACAACCTGGCGGGCTCCATGGGAAGCAATCGTTTGCGAGTAGAGGGGGCGTCCCGGACATCAGAGGCGGGAAGTCTGTCTCATACCATTGCGCGGGCCCTTGTGGAATTTGCGCAACCTGCAAATTCCAATGGAATTCCCGTGTAGTAAATGACCCATTCCGGCCGTTCGGGAACTCAAAAGCCTGATATGTGCGAGCGCATGCGCCTGTTAGGGTTAAACCTCCATCCCGGTTGTGGTTTGCGGGCCAGCATCTAGACTTGAGGCCATTCGCGACCTGCGCCGGCTTGCAGCCGGTCTTTTGTCAATTGCATTTTTGATCTCAGAACGGTGGCTTTATGCACGACTCCGTTGGTTTCAGGGCCGCATACGCCGACCAAATCAGAAAAGACGCGGCTATGAGCGACTTCGATGCTGACGCCGTGGAAGAGAGACGGCATCAGTATAAACTGGCTTGCGAAAAATGCGGCAGCCTGACGGTTGCGCTACCGGCGAAGTTGAGCCCCGATCCCCATGCGGTGCTGACGTGTGGGCGCTGTGGCTCTCCGCGGGGAACACTTCAGGCTTTACGCGACAGGTCGATCGGACGACATTCGAGTTTTGCGGAATAGCGCGCCTTGCCAATCGCGAACCGGCGAAGCATAAATCATGGCGGCTCGTTCGAGCTTCGATGATCGAATTTCCGAGACTTGACCCCACCCAGGGCTGATTTCCACGGCGTCTTTCCCTATCTGGTCTCGCCGGTCGATGGATCGGGGCAAATCCGCACCGATGTGCTCGGCCGGCTCTGCGACGATCTCATCAAGTCGGGCGTGCATGGGCTGACGCCGCTCGGCTCGACCGGCGAGTTCGCCTATCTCAACCATGCGCAGCGCCAGGCGGTGGTGCAGGCGACGATCGAGGCCGCGAAAGGTCGCGTGCCCGTGGTCGCCGGCGTTGCCTCGACCTCGACGGCCGATGCGGTGGCGCAGGCGAAAGCCTGCCAGAAGCTCGGCGCCGACGGCATCCTTGCGATCCTGGAAGCGTATTTTCCGCTTCGTGACGCACAGGTCGAATCCTACTTTCGCGCCATCGCGGATGCGGTCGATATTCCCGTGGTGATCTACACCAATCCGCAATTCCAGCGCTCGGACCTGACGCTCGATGTCATCGCGCGGCTCGCGGCGCATCCGCGGATCGGCTACATCAAGGACGCCTCGACCAATACCGGGCGATTGCTCTCGATCATGAACCGCTGCGGCGACGGCATCAAAGTGTTCTCGGCGTCCGCGCACATCCCGGCCGCGGTAATGCTGATCGGCGGCGTCGGGTGGATGGCGGGGCCGGCCTGCATCATTCCGCGCCAGAGCGTCGAGCTCTACAATCTCTGCAAGGCCCAGCGCTGGGACGAGGCGATGGCGCTGCAGCGCAGATTGTGGCGCATCAACGAAGCCTTCGCGCGTTATAACCTTGCAGCCTGCATCAAGGCCGGGCTTACGATCCAGGGTTATGAGGCCGGCGATCCCATTCCGCCGCAGTCGGCGCTCACGGCCGACGAGTGCAGGGCGGTCGAGGCGGCGTTGCGGGACCTTGCCTAGGCCGTCATTCCGGGGCGCGTCGAAGACGCGAACCCGGAATCTCGAGATTCCGGGTCTGGTCCTTGCGGACCATCCCGGAATGACGGAGCAAGTTGTTTCACGCTCAAAATCCGTTAAAACCCGCCCAATCTCACAATAAGACTCGAAGGATAAACGGATGAACATTCTTCCCGGCAATATGCGTTTCGGTGCGGGCCAGCCGGTCAAGCGTTTGGAAGACCAGCGGCTCTTGACCGGGAAGGGGCAGTTCATCGACGACAAGCCGGAAGACGGCGCATTGTGGCTGCATGTGCTGCGCTCGCCGCATGCCCATGCCGGGATCGTGTCGATCGACGCCAAGGCGGCGTCGGAAATGCCGGGCGTCGAAGCCGTCTTCACCGGTGCCGATCTGGTCGCCGATAACATCGGCAGCATCCCGACGCTGTCGATCTTCAAGCGGCCGGACGGCTCGCCGATGACGGCGGCGCCGCGTCGGCTGCTGGCGCATGAGACCGTGCGTTTTGCCGGTGAGCCGGTCGCGGCCGTGGTGGCGACATCGCGCGTGCTGGCGCAGACCGCGGCGGAAGCGATTGCAATCGACTACGACGTGCTGCCCTCGGTGGTCGATCCGGTCGAGGCGACCAAGCCCGGTGCGCCGGCCGTGTGGTCCGACGCGCCGGACAACATCGTGGCGGCGATGAGCTATGGCGATGCAGCCAAGGTCGAAGAAGCATTCGCAACGGCCGCGCACAAAGTCTCGCTCGATCTCGTCAGCCAGCGGCTGGTTCCCTCCGCGATGGAGCCGCGCTCGACCATTGCCGAGATCGACAAGAAATCCGGACGGCTGATCCTGCATGTGCAATCACAGACGCCGGGCTCGACCCGCGACGTGCTCGCCGAAGCCGTTCTGAAGCGCCCGAAGGAAAGCGTTCGCGTATTGGTCGGCGATATCGGCGGCGGCTTCGGGCAGAAGACCAATCTCTATCCGGAAGACGGCATGGTGGCTTACGCCGCAGTCAAGCTTGGCCGAAAGATCCGCTGGCGCGGCGACCGCACCGACGAATTCGTCGGCGGCTCGCATGGCCGCGACCTGACCTCGACCGGCGAATTTGCGCTCGACGCCAAGGGCCGCGTGCTGGCCTACCGGGTGCGCTCGGTCGGCGGCACCGGCGCCTACCTCACCGGTGCGGGCACCATCATTCCGCTGGTGCTTGGTCCCTTCGTGCAATCCGGCGTCTATGACCTTCCGCTCATTCACTACGAGATCAAGGCCGTGATGACCAACACCGCGCCGGTCGGCGCCTATCGCGGCGCGGGCCGTCCCGAGGGCGTGTTCATCGTCGAGCGGCTGATGGATGCGGCCGCGCGCCAGATCGGCATGGACCCGCGCGCCATCCGCAAGATCAACTACATCAAGCCGGCGCAACTGCCCTACACCAATGCGGTCGGTCAGATCTACGACTCAGGCGCATTCGCGCACATGCTGGAGCGTGCCTCCGACCTCGCCGACTGGGACGGTTTCGCCGCGCGCAAGAAGGCGGCGAAGAAGAAGGGCCTGCTCTACGGCCGCGGTCTCACCAGCTATATCGAATGGACCGGCGGGCGGGCGCATACCGAAAAGGTCAGCCTGCACGCAACCGCCGAGGGACGCGTCATCCTGCATTCCGGCACGATGGCGATGGGGCAGGGATTGCAGACCACCTACACCCAGATGGTGTCGGAATCGCTCGGCATCCCCATGGACAAGATCGATATCGTGCAGGGCGATACGGATCTCGCGACCGGCTTCGGCAGCGTCGGTTCACGCTCGCTGTTCGTCGGCGGCACGGCGTTGGCGGTATCCGCCAACGACCTGATCGCCAAGGCCCGCGAGAAGGCCTCGAACATGCTCGAGGCTTCCGTCGAGGATATCGAGTACCGCGACGGTTGGCTCACCGTGGTCGGCACCGACAAGCGGATCGGCCTGTTCGAGATTGCAAAGAACGAGAATGGCGCGCGCTTGAGCGTGGACAGCGAAGGCGAAGTCGACGGCCCGAGCTGGCCGAACGGCACCCATATCTGCGAAGTCGAGATCGATCCCGAAACCGGCGTCAGCCGCGTGGTACGCTACACCACGGTCGACGACGTCGGCATCGCCGTCAATCCGATGCTGGTGACGGGACAGGTTCATGGCGGCGTCGCGCAGGGCATCGGCCAGGCGCTGTATGAGGGCGTGTCCTACGACGCAGAGGGGCAATTGCTGACCGCGAGCTATCAGGACTACTGCGTTCCGCGCGCCGACGATGTTCCGCCGATCAACGTGACGCTCGATGAATCCGCGCCGTGCCGCACCAATCCGCTGGGCGCCAAGGGCTGCGGCGAATCCGGCGCGATCGGCGGACCGCCCTGCATCACCAATGGCGTGATGGACGCCTTGAGCGAACTCGGCATCAAGACCCTCAACACGCCGCTGACGCCGGCGAAAGTCTGGCAGGCGATCAGGGAAGCGAGAGTGGCGGGTTAATTAGCCTTCGTCATTCCGGGTTCGATGCGTTGCATCGCCCCGGAATGACGGGGAAATAATTCTTACGTCCGTAGGCATCGTTCTGCTACCCTCCCTAAACTGCAAACGGGAGCGAAAGCGATGCGCAGATTTTGGACGGTGCTGGCGGCGCTGGCGACATTGAGTCTGACCAATTGCGGCTATAACGCGATCCAGTCCAATGACGAGCAGGTCAAGTCGAGCTGGTCCGAGGTCGTGAACCAGTATCAGCGCCGCGCCGACCTGGTTCCCAACCTCGTCAATTCGGTGAAAGGCTTTGCGCAGCAGGAAAAGGATGTGCTGCTCGGCGTCACCAATGCCCGCGCCAAGGTCGGCAGCGTCCAGGCGACGCCGGAGGTGCTGAACGATCCCGCGGCGTTCCAGAAGTTCCAGGCCGCCCAGGGCGAACTGTCCAGCGCGCTCTCGCGGCTGCTGGTGGTGACCGAGAACTATCCGCAGCTCAAATCGGACGCGCTGTTTCGCGACCTGATGGCGCAGCTCGAGGGCACCGAGAACCGCATCACGGTGGCGCGCAACCGCTATATCAAGGCGGTGCAGGACTATAACGTCGGCATCCGCACCTTTCCGGTCAACCTGACCGCGATGGCGTTCGGATACAAGGAGAAGCCGAACTTCTCGGTCGAGAACGAGAAGGAAATCTCGACCGCGCCGAAGGTGGACTTCAATCCGGCGCCGGCCGCGCCCGCAAAGTAGTTTGACAACCCCCTTGGCCGCGATGAACGCTGCGCGAACTGCCATTGTTGCGCTGCTTTTGTGCTGGGCTTTCGCGGCCGTGGCCGAAGTTGCGGTGCCGCCGCTGTCGGGGCGCGTGGTCGACCAGACCGGGACGCTGACCAGCGGCGACATCGCCGCGCTGACGCAGCGGCTGAAGGATCTCGAAACCAGGAAAGGCACCCAGATCGCGGTGCTGATCGTGCCGACGACCGATCAGGAACCCATCGAGCAATTTTCGATCCGGGTCGCGGATGCCTGGAAGATCGGGCGCAAGAAGATCGATGACGGCGCGCTGCTCGTCGTTGCCAAGAACGATCGCCACCTCCGCATCGAAGTCGGCTACGGCCTCGAAGGCGCGCTGACCGACGTCACCACCAAGCGCATCATCGACGAAGTCATCACGCCCAGGTTCAAGGCCGGCGACTTTGCCGGCGGCGTTTCCGCAGGCATCGACCGGATGATCCGGGTCATCGATGGCGAGCAACTGCCGGCGCCCGAGCCGCCGCATTGGCAAAGTCCCGGCTCGTTCAACGATATCGATCCGTTCAATCCCCTTGTCATCATCGCGGTCTTTGTCATCGGCGGTATCCTGCGCGCCACGATGGGCCGGCTGTTCGGATCGGTCGCGACCGGTGGCGTTGTCGGTTTCCTGGCATGGCTTTTCATCGGCTCGATTGCGGCGTCGATCATCGTCGGCATCGTCGCCTTCATCTTTGCGTTGTTCGCCGACATGGTGCCGATGCGTGGCGGATATGGCGGAGGCGGTGGCTGGTCCGGCGGCGGCCGCCGCGACAGCGGCGGGTTTCGGGGTGGTGGTGGCGGCTTCGGCGGCGGTGGTGCATCGGGGAGCTGGTAGATATGGGCATCAGGCGCATCGGCAAACATCTGCTCGAACATCGCTGGCGGGCCCGGCGAATTTTTCCGCAGGGGGCGCTGGCCGCGATCGAGGCGGCGATCAAGGCAGCCGAGGCCACGCATGCCGGCCAGATCCGCTTTGTGGTCGAAGGCGCGCTGGACGGCGCGCCGCTGTTCCGCGATCAGCCGGCGCGGGAACGGGCGCTGGATGTCTTTTCGCAACTGCGGATCTGGGACACCGCCCATAACAACGGCGTGCTGATCTATCTGTTGCTGGCCGACCGCGACGTCGAGATCGTCGCCGACCGCGGCATCGATGCCAAGGTGGGCCGCGACGGCTGGGAGAAAATCTGCGCCGACATGGAAACGGATTTCAGGGCGGGAGACTTTCAGGCCGGCGTGATCAGGGGCATCGAAGAGGTGTCGCGGCAACTGGCGACGCATTTTCCGGCGCCGGACGCAGGGCGGAATGAGCTACCGGATGCGCCGGTGGTGATTTGACTGTCATTCCGGGCGCGAAGCGAACCCGGAATCTCGAGATTCCGGGTTCGATGCGCTGCATCGCCCCGGAATGACGGTGGTTGTCCAACCGGCAAAACGCGCTCAGCCGTCATCAAGCTTGTTGAGGTCGCGCACCGATTGCATGATCGGCTCGAAATTCGAACGCGCATCGAGTGCGTCGAACAATTGCGCGGTATCCGATAACAGCGCGTGCGAGCGCTGGATCGCGATCCGCACATCTTCCTGCGGCGTGTCGGACAACCGGCCGTGCCCTGACAGCAGGATCCTGGAGTTCAGGCCCTTCAGCCGCTCCAGCGACTGGATGTAGTCGGCGATGCTGCCCGATCCGAATACGCCGCCCATCACGCCGCCCGGCATCAGGGTGTCGGAGGCGAACAGCAATCCCCGGTCCTGGTCGAACAGGCTGATGCAGGCCGAGGTGTGACCCGGTGTGTACATCACGTTGAGGCGGAAATTGCCGAGGTCGATCAGATTGCCTTCCTCGAGCCAGATATCGATATTGATCGGAACATTGGGCTCGTTGAACATCTTGCGCAGCATCGAGAAGTCGTCGCGCAGCATGATCTTGTTGGCGGCGAGGCGATGCGCGGCGATGATGGTCCGGCTGCCGCCGAAATGATAGGCGGCGCCGATATGGTCGAGATGTTCGTGGCTCAGAATAACCATGTCGATCCTGTCGGGCGGGCAACCGACATGATGCAGGCATTCCACCAGATGCGGGAAGTTCGAGGACAGCCCGACATCGATCAGGATGCTGCGCGATTTGCCGCGCACCAGGTAGGCGTTCGCGGCGCGGTTCTTGAAACGGATCTGGTAGACGTCCTCGGCCGCCTGAATCAGCGAACAGACATCGTTGCTTCGCAAGACAATAAACGGGCTCGGCTTGCGGTCGCTCATGGGGTGGCCGCCCTGAAGGTGACGGCGTTGGAGGCCCGCAGGCGCTTGCTGAGCGCATCCATGATCATCAGCGCAAAGGCCGGCTGCTGGCTGACCAGGTACACGAAGCGGGCATGATTGATCCGCATCACGCGGGTATTGGGCGCGGCTGCAACGGCGGTGGCGGAGCGGGACGAGCCGTCGATCACGGCCATCTCGCCGAAGAACTCGCCTTTGCCCAGCGTCACGATGACGGTTTTGTTGCCGCCACTGATCTTGGCGATATCGACCTTGCCGTCGAGCACCACGAACAGCTCACGCCCGGTCGAGCCTTCCTCAAAAATGACGTCATCTACATCGAATTCGTTGATGCACTTTTCGATGGTCATGGCGCGCCTGCCTTCTGGCTGGTCAGTTGCGGCATGTTAGTCGGGAAATGCAGCCGCGCAAACGACGCATCGCGTATTCGCGCGGTTACCGCAGGGCAGCATGGACCGGCAAACCGGCGGGACGAGTTCCTAAAATTTTCGTAAGGCCTTCACCGGTAACGATTTCGCAAGCAATGAAAGTTACCAAATGGTCAACCTTTACTGGAGAATTTGACGTGAGCGAACAAAAGGCCGAGCAGACCAGCGATGAAACCGGTTCCCTCGGCGTTGAAGCGGTCGCCGCCCATTCATCGGATGTCTCCGGCGAGCCGGGCGCGGCTGCTGCGCCGGAAAAGGCCGAGGGCGCGGCCGACGTGAAATCTCCCGATCTCGTGCCGGAACAGGGCGGAGCCGGCGAGGCGGCCAAGGAAGCTGCCAGGGCGGAAGCGCCCAAGGTTGATGCTCCCAGGAGCGATGCCGACGCGCCGCGCATCCCCGGCAGGCTCATGATCATGTCGTCGGACGACCGTGCCTGGGGCGGCGACCACACCGATGCGAAGCCGGAATCCGAGCCTACTTCGGGAATGTTCGGCAAACGCCGGTTTTCCGCGCTGGCGGCCGTCGTGGTTCTGGCCGCGATGGCGGGCGCGATCGGCGGCGCGCTGGCGACCGCGGGTCTCGGATATCTCCTCAACAGGGATTCCGCGACGGCCAACAATAGCGCCCTCGAAGCCTCGGTGGCGCGGATCGACGCCGATATCGTGGCGCTGAAAGCCAGCGTCGAGCATACGTCGAAGATGGGCGTGACCCAGTTCAACAAGACCAATGACCGCCTCGACAAGGTCGAGAAGGCGCAAGCCGAGCCGGCTGCCAAACTGGCCAAGCTCAGCGAGGCCGTCGACAAGCTCCGCGCGGCGCCTGCGCCGGTCGCTGCCGCGTCGGCCGCGGCCAAGGATGTAACCGGCTCGATCTCGCCGCCCGCCACGGCAGCGGTGGCGTCCGTCCCGCTGCCACTGCCCAAGCCCGAGATCGCCCGGCTGCCGACGGTGGAAGGATGGGTGCTGCGTGATGTCGCCAATGGCGGCGCGCTGATCGAGGGACGGCAGGGCATCTACGAGGTTTATGCCGGCGATCCCGTCCCGGGTCTCGGCCGGGTCGACGCCATCCGCAAGCAGGACGGCCGCTGGGTGGTCGTCACCAGCAGGGGTCTCGTCGTCGCGCGCTGAGAAACCAACCGCTTCACCGCGACGTGAAGCTTTGGTCTTGCCGTATCGGGAGTATGGCAAGACAGCCGGTCGGCTTTTCGGCTAGTTTCCTGACTAGAACATGATGCCCGTCATCGATGCCTCGATGCGTGGTGTTGGTCAGGATGGTCGGCGCGTTGCGAGCTATTATTGCCATCATCGTCTTGCTGTGCGGCATACCGTCCGCGCACTGCGCGGATACTGTTGCGCTGAAGCGTGGCGCCGCGATCACCGATCCGTTGGCGCTGCGCGAACTTGAACTCGGCGAGCATCCAGCAGGGAGGCCGAACCGTGCGGGATTCAGTTTGCGTTCGTTTATGGCGCCGACGGGATCGGGCAGCGCTCCGATACCCAATGACGAACTGTTTGCGTTGCCGTCGATGGCGCCGGTCCGCCGGGCGCTCGACAATGAACTCGATCGCTATGCCGCGCGGCATGCCGCCGACCTGCCAAGCGAAACGATCGGCGTCGGCGCGTCTTTCGATTGGCAGATGTTCGATCGCGACCTGCTCTATTCAGGCCGCTCGCGGTTCGTGCTGGCAGGCATTATCAACCGGATGGACCGGGCCTATGTGTCGTCCGACACCTGCGGCGAAATCCGGCTGATCTATCGGCTCACGCGCGTCGATACGGCAGCGGGAGAAAGTGAGCCACTCCGATTGCCGATGACCTTGAATGTGGTGCTGAAGGCCAGGGGCGCGAAAGCTACCGGCGATAACGCGATCATCTGCCGGGACGTCGCCCGCCGCTGGCTTGCCACGGCTGAATGGCCGCAGACCGGCGCAGACCTTGCGGCCAGGCTGATGTCGCCCGACGGGCCGCTTGCACTGATCGAACCGGCAGATATCGATCGCATCGAAACCAATCTCCAGATCGCGCATGCGCCGAAATCGGCGGTGCGCGATTTCCGCACCGACTACCTGCTGAAGGTGTTTCGCTTCGACACGCAGGCGCGAATATTCGAAGAGGCGCCGCTGGAAAACCAGATCGATCGCGACCGGATTCTCGCGGACGAGAATCTCAGGCGCGACTTCAAGGCCTGGCTGCTCGACCCCGGCCATTTCAGCGAGTTTGATCGCGGCACGCTGCTGATACCGGAACGGTTCCTGGCCAAGGGCGCGATCGCCTCGACGCCGGCCGGGTTTGACCCGTCGGACCTCCAGCCGGAGTTCGGTCTGATGCAGGGTGAGGGCACGACGGCGAACCCCGTGTTCGGCGAAGGCGACGTCGTTGCCGCGCTCAGGAAAGCCGCGGCAAATGGCGTGATGCTGCAAAATATCCGCTCGGTGGCCGGCTTCGAGCGGCGGTTGAACGACGTGACTTGCGCAGGCTGCCACCAGACCCGCGGCATTGGCGGTTTTCATTTTCCCGGCGTCGACTGGATGGCGGCCAAACCTTCCAACTCAACCGTGGTGCCGGCGTCGCCGCATTTCTTCGGCGACCAGGTCCGCCGCCGCGACATTCTTGCGGCGCTGCGCGAGGGCAGGCCGCCGGACTACTCGCGCGGATTTTCCAGCCGCCCGCAATTGCGCGGCAGCACCGAACTTGCGGGAACCGAATATGACGATGGCTGGGGCGCGCATTGCTATCAGCAAAAGCCCAAAGCCGTCGATAACGACAAGAGCTTCCGCGCCTGGACCTGCGCCGAGGGGCTGGCGTGCCAGCCTGCCGGCAATACGTCACGAATGGGGATGTGCTTCGTCAGAAACCGCCAATAGGATAGCGGCTTCCAGCCGGCGACAGCCGCATCGGCAATAAGGGGAGGGCAGCGATGAGCGACGCGGACAAGGAGAACAAAGCGCGCAATCGCGAGATCGCCGAGAACGAAGCCGAGCGGCAAACCGTCAGCGCCATCCGCGTCAGCACCTGGGCGATTGCGGTGGCCGTTATCATCGGGCTCGCCGCCGTCGGCTGGGTGTTGATTCACAATAACTAGACGATCGATTCCAAGAAAGTTGTCATATGGGTGGGATTCATCGGTCGTTTCGAGCTCCTATATAGCGGTGGAGGGGCTTTGTGACGAAGGAT
>LNAP01005294.1_pt1 | contig 19041 bp, 15 predicted proteins | sample 602601 | NCBI WGS metagenome assembly LNAP01 (sample SAMN02440304, study PRJNA202911) | soil metagenome | biome: Subtropical and temperate rainforests or woodlands; isolation source: soil samples (1 kg each in a 20% v/v slurry with milli Q water) were... ...
TCACCACGCGGCGCGGATCGAGGCCGAGCTCGACGAGCCCGCTCATCGACAGCGCACCGGTCTCCAGTTCCGAAAAATCCTGCCGCACCCACAGCAGCGGCCGGCGCGCCGACACGCGCCCCGCGAGACCCATGACGAAACCCGTCGCGGCCGCCCCCTGCCGGCCCTCGCAAAACACCTCGTGGATCACCGCGCGCGCGAGCCCGCCCTTTAGCGCGCTGTCGACCTCGCGATGGCCAAGCGCGACGCGATCGCGCTGATGTACGACCTCCGCCGTCTCGATGCGCTCGATCTGGCCGCGCAAGGTCGCAAGCGCGCTGATGCGTGCGCCGCTCATGTCGCCGCTCCTTCAGGGGTGATTGCCGAGGCTCTCAAAAATAAGAACCTGCGGCTGGCTCATTTGTTCATGATATGTTCTAATATAAAGCTAACGGCGGCCCGGGAGTCAATCGAATTGGCATTCGGTCTGATTCATGAGCTGAATCAAAGGGATTCCACGATGGACGTGCAACGCAAGCTGGAGATCCTGGCGGACGCCGCCAAATACGACGCGTCCTGCGCCTCCAGCGGCTCCGAGAAGCGGGATTCCAGCGACGGCAAGGGCATGGGCTCGACCGCGCCGGGCATGGGTATCTGCCACTCCTACGCGCCGGACGGACGCTGCATCTCCCTGCTCAAGGTGCTGCTGACCAACGCCTGCAATTACGATTGCCTCTATTGCGTCAACCGCGCCTCCAGCAATGTGCCGCGCGCCCGCTTCACTATCGACGAGGTGGTCAAGCTGACGCTCGACTTCTACCGGCGCAATTACATCGAAGGACTGTTCCTGTCCTCCGGCATCATCCGCAGCCCCGACTACACGATGGAGCAGGTGGTCGGCGTCGCGCGCAAACTGCGCGAGGAGCATCACTTCCGCGGTTACATCCACCTCAAGACCATTCCCGAGGCCGACGACACGCTGATCGCGGAAGCCGGCAAATATGCCGACCGCCTCTCCATCAACATCGAGATGCCCGAGGAGACGAGCCTGCAGCAATTTGCGCCGGAGAAGGACGTACGCGCGATCCGCCGCACCATGGGCCGGCTGCGGCTGAAGCTGGACGAGGCCGAGGACAGCCGCAGCGCAAAGACGAAGGCCAGGCCGCAACGCTTCGCGCCCGCCGGCCAAAGCACGCAGATGATCGTCGGCGCAGATAGCGCCTCCGACCACACCATCCTGCACACAAGCGCCAATCTCTACGGCTCATACCGGCTGAGGCGCGTCTACTATTCCGCCTTCAGCCCGATCCCCGATGCCAGCCGCGCCTTGCCTCTGGTGCAGCCGCCGCTGCTGCGCGAGCACCGGCTCTACCAGGCCGACTGGCTGATGCGGTTCTACGGGTTCGACGTTGCGGAGATCGTGGACGACAGCGCCATGCTGCCGCTCGACATCGACCCCAAGCTCGCCTGGGCGCTGCGCAACCGCGACCGCTTCCCGCTCGACATCAACCGCGCCAGCCGCGAGGAGTTGCTGCGCGTGCCCGGCTTCGGCACCAAGGCGGTCGAACGCATCATCGCGACGCGGCGCACCGTCACCATCCGCGTCGCCGATCTGGCGCGGCTGCATGTTCCCCAGAAAAAGGCGCTGCCGTTCATCGTCCTCAGCGATCACCGGCCCGCCCCACATCGGCTCGATGCGGCCGGGCTCATCGAGCGATTCAAGCCGAAAGCAACGCAACTGGGATTTGGCTTCTGATGCAGTACATCACCCTCGACACCGAAACCGATTTCGACGGCTGGCGCAACGCCGCACGCAGCCTCGTGCTTCATCATGTGCAGCCAACCGATGTCATCTGGACCGTGCAAGGCGGTGAAGCCGAATTGTTCGCGCCGCCCGCACCGTCTCCGATCCTCGAGGTGAACGACGGCACCTTCAACGTATCAGGCAAATTCGTCGACCTCGCACAGTCAGCAGTTCTGCACCGCGATTCCCAGCGTTTTGCGATCCTCTATCGCCTGCTCTGGCGATTGAAGGACAGTCACGATCTCATCGAGGTCGCGACCGACCCTGACGTCGCGCAGGTCATTGCGATGGCGAGAGCGGTCCATCGTGACGAGCACAAGATGCAAGCCTTCGTGCGCTTCCGCGAGATCGGCAGGGAACGGCAGGCGCATTACGTCGCCTGGTTCGAGCCGGAGCACCACATCGTCGAGCTCGCCGCGCCGTTCTTTGCCAAGCGCTTTGCCGACATGCCCTGGTCGATCCTGACGCCAGACCTCTGCGCGCATTGGGACGGCCACGCGCTCTCGTTCACGCCGGGCGTCAGCAAGAGCGAAGCACCTGGCGAAGACCGGCTGGAGGAAACCTGGCGGCGTTACTACGCCAGCATCTTCAATCCGGCGCGGTTGAAGGTGAAGGCGATGCAGGCGGAGATGCCGAAAAAGTATTGGAGGAACCTGCCCGAAGCCTCAATCATTAAGCCTTTGATCGAGGACGCCGAGCGCATGACCGGCGCCATGCTCGCCAGTGCCGCAACCGACCCGCACAAGCCACAAAAGCGACCGGAGGCTCCGATGACACGCAAGCTTGCTGCCGACGATCTCGATGCGCTCCGCGCGGAGGCCGCCCATTGCCGCGCCTGCCCGCTCTACAAGGACGCGACGCAGACCGTGTTCGGCGAAGGCCCGAAAGACGCGACCATCATGCTGGTCGGCGAGCAGCCCGGCGACAAGGAAGACCTCGCCGGCCATCCTTTCGTCGGCCCGGCCGGCCAGATGCTCGACCGCGCGCTGGCGGAGGCCGGCCTCGACCGCAAGAAGGTTTATGTCACCAACGCGGTGAAGCACTTCAAATTCGTGCCGCGTGGAAAGATCCGCCTGCACCAGAAGCCGGCGACGCCGGAGATCAAGGCGTGCCGGCAATGGTATGAGCGGGAGCTGGCGGTGGTTCAACCCGATCTCGTCGTTGCGATGGGCGCCACCGCCGCGCAAAGCGTATTCGGCAAGATCACCCCGATCGGCAAGACCCGCGGCCGACTGATCGATCTTCCCGACGGCCGCAAGGCACTGGTGACGGTGCATCCGTCTTATCTGCTGCGGCTGCCTGATCCGGAAGCGAAGGCGCTGGAATATCAGCGCTTTGTCGAAGATCTGAAGATCGCGGCCGGCTTGCAGAAGAAGGCCGCACGCGCCGCATAAATACCGGTGAGAAAGCGACGATACGACGCAGCTGTCATCCAGCCTTCAAATCCATCGCGGACAATAGCCCTTCAAAAAAGCCAAAGGGCGTCCAAAAATGACAGATGTTGCATTCGACCGTGCGGTAGGCGATCCGACGCCTGTCCAGCCGGCTTCCCGGCCCAATCTCGACAAGGGTTTCAACCCGCTGACGATGATCCTGTTCTTCGGCATCCTCGCCGCGGGCCTGCTGTTCGTCGCCTACAGCATCTATGTCGACGTCACCGCGACCGGCGCAAAGGTTACGACCTACCTGCCCTACATCCTGCTGTTCGTCGCGCTCCTGATCGCTCTCGGCTTCGAGTTCGTCAACGGCTTCCACGACACCGCCAATGCGGTCGCGACCGTGATCTACACCCATTCGCTGCCGGCCGAAGTCGCGGTGATGTGGTCGGGCTTCTTCAATTTCCTCGGCGTGCTGCTGTCCTCCGGCGCTGTCGCCTTCGGCATCGTCTCGCTGCTGCCGGTCGAGCTGATCCTCCAGGTCGGCTCCAGCGCCGGCTTCGCGATGGTGTTCGCGCTGCTGATCGCCGCGATCCTGTGGAATCTCGGCACCTGGTATTTCGGCCTGCCAGCCTCCTCCTCGCACACGCTGATCGGCTCGATCATCGGCGTCGGCATTGCCAACGCCGTGATGCGCGGCCGTGACGGCACCTCGGGCGTCGACTGGAGCAAGGCCACCGAAATCGGCTACGCGCTCCTGCTGTCGCCGCTGTTCGGCTTCGTCTGCGCAGCCGCGCTGCTGTTGCTGCTCAAGTTCGTCGTGCGCAACCCGGCCCTGTATGCGGCCCCCGAAGGCAACAAGGCGCCGCCGCTGTGGATCCGTGGCCTGCTGATCGCGACCTGCACCGGGGTCAGCTTTGCCCACGGCTCCAATGACGGCCAGAAGGGCATGGGCCTGATCATGCTGATCCTGATCGGCACCGTGCCGACCGCCTACGCGCTCAACCGCGCGCTGCCCGACTCCCAGGTCGCCCAGTTCCAGAAGACCTCGGAAGCCGCCGCCAAGGTGATCGCGGCCAAGGGCGCCGGCCACAGCATCATCGGCGATCCCCGTCCGGCGGTGACGCAGTACATCGCGCTGCATAAGCTCAACGAGGGCACCTATCCCTCGCTCGCCGTGCTGGTGAAGGACGTCGGCGACCAGGTTGCCAAATATGGCTCGCTCAACAAGGTGCCGGCCGAAGCCGTCGGCAACACCCGCAACGACATGTACCTGACCTCGGAAGCCATCCGCTTCCTGATGAAGGACAAGGAAAACGACCTCAGCAAAGACGATGTCGCGGTGCTCAACACCTACAAGGGCTCGCTCGACGCCGCCACGAAGTTCATCCCGACCTGGGTGAAGATCGCGGTCGCCATCGCGCTTGGCCTCGGCACCATGATTGGCTGGAAGCGTATCGTGGTCACGGTCGGAGAGAAGATCGGCAAGACCCATCTCACCTATGCGCAGGGCGCCTCCGCCGAGCTCGTCGCCGCCGCCACGATCGGCGCGGCCGACGTCTTCGGCCTGCCGGTCTCGACAACCCACGTACTATCTTCAGGCGTCGCCGGCACCATGGCCGCGAACGGTTCGGGCCTGCAAATGGCGACCATCCGCAACCTGCTGATGGCCTGGGTGCTGACGCTGCCTTGCGCGATTGCGCTGTCGGCGACGCTCTACGTGATCTTCTCGCGGATCTTCTGAACGATCACATCCTCGCAAAGACAAAAGGCCCGTGCGATGCACGGGCCTTTTTCATTTGCGCTTTGAATTCGGCCTTACGACGCCGCGAGCTGTTCCTCGACCAGCTTGACCCAGTAGGACGTGCCGAACACGATCGCCTCGTCGTTGAAATTGTAGGCGGGGTGATGCAGGCCGGCGCTGTCGCCGTTGCCGCAGAAGATGAAGGCGCCTGGCCGGGCTTCCAGCATATAGGCGAAATCTTCGGCGCCCATCAGCGGCGGCATCTCGTGCACATTGGCATCGCCCGCGACTTGCTTCGCGATGCGCTTGGCGACCTCGGTCTCCGCAGCGTGATTGATCACGACCGGATAGTTGTTCTTGTAGTGCAGATCGATCCTGGCGCCGGTGATCTGCGCCACGCCCGCCACCACTTCGCGCACGCGCTTCTCGACCAGCTTGCGCACCTCCGGCGACAGCGTGCGGATGGTGCCCCTCAACGTCGCGGTCTGCGGAATGACGTTGCGGGCGTTACCGGCATGGAATTCGCAGATCGAGATCACGGCCGATTCCAGCGGATCGACGCTGCGCGCGACGATCGACTGCAAGGCGGTGATCACTTGCGCGCCGACCAGCACGGAATCGACGCATTTGTGCGGACGCGCGGCATGGCCGCCGAGACCTTCGATGTTGATGTCGACCTCGTCGGTTGCCGCCATGATGGCGCCCGGCCGGATCGCGAACGAGCCGACCGGAATGCCGGGACCGTTGTGCATGCCGTAGACCTGCTCGATGCCGAAACGCTCCATCAGGCCGTCCTTGACCATGGCTGCGCCACCGGCGCCGCCCTCCTCGGCCGGCTGGAAGATCACCACCGCATCGCCGGCAAAGTTGCGGGTCTCGGCGAGGTAGCGGGCTGCGCCGAGCAGCATCGCGGTGTGGCCGTCGTGGCCGCAGGCGTGCATCTTGCCGGGCGTCTTGGAGGCGTAAGGCAGGTTGGTCTGCTCGTCGACCGGCAGCGCGTCCATGTCGGCACGCATGCCGATCACCTTGAGCCCCTCGCCGGCCGGCTTGCTGCCCTTGATCACTCCGACCACGCCGGTCTGGCCGAGGCCGGTCACGACCTGATCGCAGCCGAACTCGCGCAGCCGATCTGCCACGAATGCTGCGGTGCGGTGGACGTCATACAGCAGCTCTGGATGCTCGTGGATGTCCCGGCGCCAGGCCTGAATATCGGGTTGAAGGTCGGCGACGCGGTTCACGATGGGCATGGACGATCTCAAGCTTTGTTGAAAATACAGGACTGTCTACCATGCAAGGGCGAGTCCACCCAACCGGCCCAGCTGAGGCCTAGCCCTGCCCGCCCGGCATGGCCGGACTTGTCCCGACCCGCCGCGTCTGCCTATTAGGATGGAACGTTAAGTGACCATCCGGGTGGAAACAGAATGCCAAGGCGGCTCGAAGGTGAGTTTGACTATATCGTCGTCGGAGCCGGCACAGCCGGCTGTATCCTCGCCAACCGGCTCTCGGCCGTACCAGGAAACCGCGTTCTCATCCTCGAAGCCGGCGGCGATGACAACTGGATCTGGTTTCACATCCCGGTCGGCTATCTCTTCGCGATCGGCAATCCACGCTCGGACTGGATGTTTAAGACCGAGGCCGAGCCGGGCCTGAACGGCCGCGCGCTCGCCTATCCCCGCGGCAAGGTCATCGGCGGCTGCTCGGCGATCAACGCCATGATCTCGATGCGCGGACAGGCCGCCGACTACGACCACTGGCGCCAGCTCGGCATGACTGGATGGGGCTATGACGACGTGCTGCCGCTGTTCAAGCGGCTGGAAGATCACTTCCTCGGCGCGAGCGAGCATCACGGCAGTGGCGGCGGCTGGCGCATCGAGGCGCCGCGGCTGTCGTGGGACGTCCTTGATGCCGTCGGCGATGCCGCGGAAGAGATGGGCATCAAGCGCATTCCGGACTTCAACACCGGCGACAACGAAGGCACGAGCTATTTCCACGTCAACCAGAAGCGCGGCCGGCGCTGGTCGTCGGCGCGCGGCTTCCTCAAGCCGGCGCTGAACCGGGCGAACCTGCGGCTCGAGAAGCACGTGCTGGTCGACCGCCTCATCATCGAGCAGGGCCGCGCCGTCGGCGTGCGCTTCATCCAGAACGGCGAGATCATCGAGGCGCGCGCCAAACGCGAGGTGGTGCTCTCGGCAGGCTCGATCGGCTCGGTGCAGGTGCTGCACCGCTCCGGCATCGGGCCCGCCGACTGGCTGTCGCCGCTCGGCGTCGACATCGTCATGGACAAGCCCGGCGTCGGACGCAATCTGCAGGACCATCTCCAGCAGCGCGCGATCTACAAGGTCGAGGGCGTGCGCACGCTGAACGAGACCTATTACAATCTGTTCCGCCGCGGCATGATGGGGCTCGACTATGCGTTCCGCCGCCGTGGGCCGCTGACGATGGCGCCGTCGCAGCTCGGCATCTTCACGCGCTCCGATGCGACGCGCGCGCGCGCCAATATCCAGTTCCACGTGCAGCCGCTGTCGCTCGACAAGTTCGGCGATCCGCTGCACCGCTTCCCCGCGATCACAGTGAGCGCCTGCAACCTCCAGCCAACCTCGCGCGGCAACGTGCGGCTGCGTTCGGCGAGCCCTGATGAAAAGCCGATCATCGCGCCGAACTATCTGTCGACCGATGACGACCGCCAGGTCGGCGCCGACGCCATCCGCACCACCCGCCGCCTGATGCAGCAGCAGGCGCTGGCAAAATATCGCCCGAGCGAATATCTGCCCGGCCCCACCGTCGGCGACGACGACGCCTCGCTCGCCAAGGCTGCCGGCGATATCGGCACCACCATCTTCCATCCTGTCGGCACCGCGAAAATGGGCACGGCGAACGATCCGATGGCGGTGGTCGACGAGCGCCTGCGCTTCTACGGCCTCGGCGGCCTTCGCATCGTCGACGCGTCCATCATGCCGACGATCACCTCGGGCAACACCAACACACCGACCGCAATGATCGCCGAGAAAGGCGCGACGATGATTCTGGAGGATGCGAAGTAGCGTCCCGCCACCATGATCAAACCACACCGCTTTTCAATCGGCCCCGCCGACGCGGAGATCGCCATGCTGCAATGGGGCGAGAGTGGCAAACCACCCGCGCTCCTCGTGCACGGCACCGGCTTCGTCGCCGATGTCTGGAACGAGGTCGCGCGCGATCTCGCCTCGACCTACACCGTCTATGCACTGGACCGCCGCGGCCACGGCGCCAGCCACAAGCCCGGCGCCTATCATTTCCTCGACTATGCCGAGGATGTCTGCCGGGTGATCGATACGCTTGAGCTGCGCGACGTCTACGGCATCGGCCACAGCGCCGGTGCAACCGATCTTCTGCTTGCGGCACAACTTCTGCCGGGACGTTTCACGCGCCTGTTCGTGATGGAGCCAACGGTCATGGACCCGCGCGCGGCACGTTCCGGAGGACTGAACGACGAATCCCTCGTGCGCGTCGAGGGCACGCTGCGCCGACGCGCCGAATTCGACAATGCCGACGCCGTGTTCGAGCGCTACCGCACCGCTCCGGCATTTGCGGATTGGACCGAGACGTCGCTGCGCGCCTATGTACGCCACGGCTTCGTCCCGCTCGACAATGGTCGCGTTCGGCTCTGCTGCACCCCCGAGATCGAGTCGGCGATCCTGCGTCCGATCTACGAGGCGATGGAGCAGGTCTATGCCGGTGATTCCCGCGGCAATCCGTTTGGCGGGCTCGCCGGGATCGATTGCCCGGTCCGCGTCACGACCGCCGCGAAGTCGGGGCCGATCTACCAGGAGATGGCGCGACGGGCCGTGTCGCTGATTCCGTGCGTCAGCACGATGGTCTTCGAGGGCGCCGGGCACTGCGTGGCGCAGGAAGTGCCCGAGAAGGTCGTGGAAGCCGTGAGAAAGTTCGCAGGTTAGATCTCACGAAAACGTCATCACAACCGGGAATAAGTCCCTCCCTCCTCCAATCACCTCCCCGAAGCCCAATTCCGGGCGAGAGGAGCTGCGCGATGAGCGGACACGATCACGGCGAGGACGGCGTCAGCCGCCGCAAGGTGCTGGAGTGCATGACCTGGGCCGGCACCGGGGTGCTCTGGACCATCACAGGCGGCGTGCCGCGCTCGCTCGGCATCATCGATTCCGCGCAAGCCGCGACCGCGGCCGTATCAGGCATGACCTTCCTCCAGATCAGCGACAGCCATGTCGGCTTCGACAAGCCGGCCAATCCCAACGCGCTCGGCACGCTGGAGGAAGCTGTCAACAAGATCAACGCGATGGCGGCCAAGCCGTCCTTCATGATCCACACCGGCGACATCACGCACCTGTCGAAGGCCGCCGAGTTCGACAATGCAGAGCGCATCATCTCGCAGAGCAAGCTCGACGTGCACTACGTGCCCGGCGAACATGACTTCCTCGACGAGGACGTGAAGTTCTATCGCGAGCGCTACGGTCGCGGCACCAAGGGTGCGGGCTGGTATTCCTTCGATGCCGGCGGCGTGCACTTCGTCGGCCTCGTCAACGTCGTCGACCTCAAGGCCGGCGGGCTCGGCAATCTCGGCACCGAGCAGCTCGCCTGGCTCGAGGACGATCTGCGCGGCAAGTCGAAATCGACACCGATCGTGCTGTTCGCCCACATCCCGCTCTGGACCGTCTATCCCGAATGGGGCTGGGGCACCGAGGACGGCGGCCGCGCGCTCGAATACGTCAAGGGCTTTGGCTCGGTCACCGTCCTGAACGGCCACATTCACCAGGTGATGCAGAAGGTCGAGGGCAACGTCACCTTCCACACCGCGCGCTCGACCGCCTTCCCGCAGCCGGCACCGGGCACCGCTCCCTCGCCAGGACCGATGAAGGTCGAGGACGCCAGGCTCCGCGCCATGCTCGGCGTCGCCAGCATCAACTTCAAGCAGAACGAGCAGCGGCTCGCGATCATCGACACGCCGCTGCAAGGCTGAACGGAAATTGACAATGAAGATACTCAATCGCCGCGACTTCGGTGTCGCTGTGGCCGCGGCCATCCTGTTGCCCGCAACACATGCCCGCGCCGACGACATGGACGTGCATATCGACAATTTCGCTTTCAAGCCGGCCGAGCTCACGGTCAAGGTCGGCACCACCGTGACCTGGACCAATCGGGACGACATTCCGCACACCGTGGTGTCGGCTGGCAAGTTCAGATCCAAGACCCTGGACACCGACGACAAGTTCTCGTTCACCTTCACCAATGCGGGCGACTACAGATATTTTTGTTCGTTGCACCCGCACATGACGGGGATGATCAAGGTTGAGTAACATGTCCAACCAAGGCATCAACGTCTTGCCCGGCCGGTGGTCCCACGCCGGCCGGGCTCGTGTGCCCTCGGTCACACAGGCGGACAAGACGAATAGGGACGAAGCAACGCGACGCGCAGAACTAGAGGCAAAGCGAGGAGCGATGCCCGCCATCGACGATCTGCAGAAGGCACAGCGCTTCCGCGAGGCGGCGCTGCCCTATCTCGACGACGTCTACACGCTCGCGCGCTATCTGCTGCGCGACGCCTCCGATGCCGAGGATGCAGTGCAGGAATGCTATCTGCGCGCGCTGAAGCATTTCGACAGCTACCGCGGGCCGGCGATGAAGCCCTGGCTGTTCGCGATCCTGCGTAACGTCTGCAACGCAGAATATGCCCGGCGCGCACACAGGCCCAGTGCGATCGAGGACACGCCCGGCGCCGCCGAGCAGACGCCGATATGGCAGGAGAGCGAGGCGAGCCCGGAAACCGAGGTGCTGCGCAGCCGCGATGCCGGCGCGATCCGCAAGTTGATCGACGCGCTCGCCGAGCCGTTCAAGGAAACATTCGTGCTGCGGGAGATCAACAACCTGTCCTATCGTGAAATCGCCGAGGCCGCCGGCGTGCCCGTCGGCACCGTGATGTCCCGCCTCGCCCGGGCCCGCGCCATGCTGCGCGCGGCCTGGACGGCGGAAGAGGAGCAAGCAAGATGACCTGCGACGAAGCAAAGATCCTGCTTCACGCGCTGCTCGACAACGAGCTCGATGCCAGCCACGCGCGCGAGGTCGAGGCCCACATCGCCAGCTGCCCGGCCTGCGCCGCGGAGTTCGCCGCACAACGCGAGATGCGGCGCGTGCTCGCCGACACCAATCTGCGCTACAGCGCGCCGGCAGGCCTGCGCACCCGGATCGAGGCTTCGCTGCCAAAGCAGCAACGCCAGCCGACCCGCCGCTCCGTACTGCGCGGCTTTGCGATGGGCTCGGCGGTCTCCGCGCTCGCCGCTTCAGGCGTCGTCGCGGTTGTGCTGCGCCAGGACGACCAGCAGCGCATTCTCTCGGAAGTCGTGTCCGCGCATCTGCGCTCGCTCCAGGCCGGCCACCTCATCGACGTGGTTTCCACCGACCAGCACACCGTCAAGCCCTGGTTCAACGGCAAGCTCGACGTCGCTCCGCCCGTGATCGATCTCACCGCGCAAGGCTTTACGCTGGTCGGCGGCCGGCTCGACTATATCGACGCGCGCGCCATCGGCGCGGTCGTCTACAAGCGCCGGCAGCACGTGATCAATTTGTTCGTATCGCAGACCACGAGCACCGAACACCGGCCGCCGAAGACCCAGTTCAACTGTCGCCGCTGGGGCGAGCGCGGCCTGAACTTCTGGGCCGTCAGTGATATCGGGGGCGACGAGCTCGCCGAATTCGTCGACAAGTTCGAGGCGGCGATGAAGGCGAATGTGGAGGGGTAGATTATTTCTGCGGTCAAACTCAATCGAGAAATCGTTGAAGGTCAAATGCTCTCACTGCCACGACAAATAGTCCCATGACGATCCATGTCGTGGCGGCGACCAGCGCCGCAATCTTGAAGCTCTTAAGGTGCGCCAAGCACTCTTCGGACACGTCGGGATCGTCCGGATCATGCATCGCACGCATGGAGACACGTATAGTCGTAAGCGGCCCGGACACGAGGGGCTTAGGCATCAGCTCTCTGTAGCTGTTGTAGCTGAGCCATGCACGAGCGCCGGACAGTACAAATGTCAGAAACAGCAGAAGCGAAACAAGAACAATTGCCGATCGCATGACGATATCTCACGCCTCGCCAGCAGATACGTGGCCGACGCTACGGAGCGCTCTTACGCTGACCGCCGCACCGCGTTGTCGACCAGCGTCTTGCCGAGCGACCAGATCGCACCGGGGACCTTGTGGCTGCCGGCGATGACGTCGTCGAACGCCTTCTCAATCCAGCTGCAGTCTTCTTCGGTGATCGTGAGCGGCGGCAAGAGCTTGATGGTGTGGCTGCCGTGGCCGGCGACTTGCGTGAGGATCTTGTGATCCTTGAACAGCGGCACGGTGATGAGCTGACAGAACAGACCCTTGTTGGCAGCCTCGAGCACGTTCCAGGACGCGCGCAGCCGAAGCGACTTCGGCGGCCCAAACTCGACGCCGATCATCAGGCCCTTGCCGCGCACTTCCTTCATCAGCTCGTAGCCGGGCACCATGCGCGTCAGCGCGAGGCGCAGCTCGGCGCCACGCTTGGCGGCGGACTCGATCAGCTTCTCGGACTCCATGACGTCGAGCGTGGCAATGCCCGCGGCCATCGCGAGGTCGTTTTTCGAGAAGGTGGAGCCGTGCACCACCGCGCGATCCATCTGATTAAAAATCTTGTCGAAGATGCTCTTGCGCGTCAGCACGGCGCCGACCGGCACGTGTCCTCCGGACAGCGACTTCGACAGCAGCACCATGTCGGGCTCGACGTTCCAGTGCTCGACCGCGAGGAAGCGGCCGGTGCGGCCCATGCCGGTCTGGATCTCGTCGGCGACGAACAGCGTGCCGTATTTCTTGCAGAGCGCGGCCGCGCCGGGCAGGAACTCGTCGGTGGGCATGTTGACACCCTTGCCCTGGATCGGCTCGACGACGAAGGCCGCGACCTCGCGCGAGGCCAGGGCCTTTTCGAGCGCGGCGAGATCGTTGAACGGGATCGAGGTGCAGCCCGGCAGCAGCGGCTCGAAGCCGGTGCGGAAATTCGAATCACCCGTCAGCGACAGCGCGCCATAGGTCAGGCCGTGATAGCCATGCGCGCAATAGACGATGCCGGGGCGGCCGGTCGCGCCTCGCGCGAACTTGATCGCCGCTTCGACGCATTCGGCGCCGGAATTGGCGAAGAACGCCTTGTCGAGATAGGGGACGTACTTCAGGAGCCGTTCGGCGAGCACGCCGGCGAGCACCGAGACGTCGAACTGGACGAGATTGGGCAGGTCGGCATCGAGCACGCTCTTGAGCGCCTCGCGCATGACGGGATGATTGCGCCCGATCGCAAACACGCCAAAGCCGGACAACAGGTCGAGATAGCGGGCGCCGTCGCGATCGTAGAGGTACTGCCCCTGCCCCTTCTGGAAGCCGACGTCGTAACCGATGGTCTTGAGAACCCGAACGAACTGCTCGTTCAGATACCGGTTATGCAGGGCGCTGCGCTGGGCCTGACGGTCCGCGAATAGCTGAGACATGTCTGGATTTTGGCTTTGCATCCGCTACATACTTCGATTGAGGACCGTCTCGTCAACTGAAAACGGTGAGTAACTGAAAACGGTCTGTGCGGCCTTTTGCCCTTTTTCGGACCATCTTCGCAAGCACAGCTTTAGACCATGTTGCACTGCCGAGGAACTATCATGCGTTTGGCCCTTTACACCGGAATATTACTGGCAGGCGGTTACGCCTGCCTGACACCTGCGCTTGCCGCCGATCCCACCGGCGACTGGCGGGTCGCCGACGGCGTCGCCAACATCCGCGTTGCCCAATGCAATGGCAGCATGTGGGGCGCGGTTTCCTGGGAAAAGCAGCCCGGCGGACGCGACGAATACAATCCAGATGCATCAAAAAAGAACAGGCCTACGCTCGGCATGGCGACCCTGATCGACATGAAGAAGAAGCCCGGCATCGATCAGTGGGAGGGGCAGGTCTACAATGCGAAAGACGGCCAGCTCTACAGCGCGACCATCACGCCGGCCGGGGCCGACCAGCTCGAAATCAAGGGCTGCGTGATGGGCTTTCTCTGCGGCGGCGAGACCTGGACCCGGGTCGGTCCGCCGATTCCCTTGAGCCCCTCGAACGCTATGGCCAAGGGCGCGCCCAAGCCCGGCACAGCTCCAAAAGCTGCAGGCACGACGGTCGCCGCAGCGGCGCCTGCCCCCGCGGCCCCGAAGGCCGCCACTGCGGCCAAGCCCGGTCAGAAAAGCGCCGCCGACCCGGTCGGCGACATCTGCCTACTCCCTGAGATTGCGGGGTTTGCCCATTAGGGCCGGCTGAAACAGCAACACCGCGGCAAGCGTCGTCACCAGCGAGAGCGCGAGCAGCTTGCCCATGCTGGACGTGCCGGGATGGCTCGACAGCCACAGGCTGCCGAACGCCGTCGCCGTGGTCAACGCACTGAAAAAGATCGCACGCGTCAGGCTGGTCTGAAGCAGGTTTGTTCTGCCCGAGCGCCACGCCACGACATAGTAGATCTTGAAGGCGACGCCGACGCCGAGCAGCAGCGGGAAGGCGACGATATTGGCGAAGTTGAGCGGCAGGCCGATCAACACGCAGATCTCGAGCGTCACCGCGCCCGCAACCAGCAGCGGCACCAGCGTCATCAGCACGTCGACGAACCGCCGCAGCGTGATCCACAGCAGAAGGCCGATCACCAGCAGCGCGTAGATGCCGGCGTGGATGAATGCCTTCACCACGGTGTCGCCGGATTTAAGGATCGAGACCGGTCCGCCGATCGCGGTCGGCTCGGCAATGAGCACTGCCGCCGCAAATTTGCGCAGCGTGTCGTTGTCGTTGGGATCGCCCTTCGGCTGCGCCTCGACGCGAATGATGCCGTCCTTGCTCTTCCAGGCGCTGACGAGTTCGGGGGGCAGTGAGTTTAGAGTGACCGGCCCGGCCTGCATCGCGTTCCTGAGCTGGTCGAACACGATCTTCAGCGGCGTGACGAACACGTCCTGCGCCTTGTTGCGCGTGGCCTCGTCGCCATCGGCGAGCTTCTGAAGCGCATCCGCCAGCCGGCGCGAGGCGACCGCGCCGGGGCCCTTGTCGTCACCCGCGGTCCGGCGCAGATTGTCGACCGAGGACTTCAGCGAATCGACGTTTTCCTTGTCCGTCGGCGCTGCGTCGACCTGGTCAGGATTGAGCGCAGGGTTCAGCACCTTGGCGCCCTGCGCGATCAGCTTCAGCTTCGGCTGCTGGTCTTCAGGCACGAAGCTGTCGAGCGACATCACTCGCAGCACCTCCGGCACCTTCTCCAGCTTCGCCTCGACCTGCCTCGCCTGCTCTTCCGACGTGGTCATCACGTTGATGGCATTGGCGCCGGTGTTCGGATCCTTGCGCAGGTCGAGGAAGGTCGCGATCGATTCCGCCTTCGGGTTGCGCAGGTTCATCGGGTTGAAGTCGAACTTCAGGAAGTAGAGCAGCGGCAGGCCGGCCACCGCCAGCAGCAGCGTGCCACCGACAACCAGAACGCGGTGGTTCTCCAGGAAGTGATCGAGCGGCGCCAGGAAGGCGTAGCCGACCGGTTCCTGCTCACCGGGCGGGTTCAACAGCTTCAGCATCGCGGGCAGTACCGTGATGCTGGAGAGGAACGCCACCAGCATGCCGACGCCGGCGATCTGGCCGAGCTCCGAGATGCCCTTGTAATCGGTCGGCAGGAAACAGAGGAAGCCGGCCGCGGTCGCCATCGCTGCCAGCGACAGCGGCACCGCGGAGCGCTTGGCTGCTAGCACCAGCGCGCCGGAGAGATCATTGTGCTTGTAGCGCTCCGAGCGGTAGCGGACGCTGTACTGGATACCGAAATCGACGCCCAGTCCCACGAACAGCACGGCGAACGCGATCGACAGCAAGTTGAACGAGCCGACCATCATCAGGCCGGCAGCAGTCGTCAGCGCAAGGCCGACGAAGAGATTGACGAATACTGCGAAGATGATCTTCGACGAATGCAGCGCCATCCACAGGATCAGCAGCACGACGAGAACCGTGCCGACGCCGTTGACGACGGCGCCTTCCTGGACGGTAGCGTACTCCTCGTTGGCAATCGGGACCGGGCCCGTCAGCCGCACCCGCGCCTGATATTTGGTCGCGAAATCCAAATCGACCGCAGCCTTGCGAATCGCATCGGTGGCGCCCTTGCCGGGCTCCAGCGCGTTGTAGTCGAGGATCGGCTTGAACTCGATGAATGCGCGTTTGTCGGAATCCGACAGCGGCTCGTCGCTGACGAGCTCGCGCCAGGAGAAGCTCGCGTTGCCCTTGTTGAGCACCGTCTCCACCGTCTGCGCGATCTGGTTGAAGGGTCGCGCGGTGTTGTCGAGCTTGACCTGGCCGCGCTTGACGCCGGCAAGTCCCGTTTCCAGCGCGCCGGTCAGGCCGCGGATCGAGGGGTCGCCCGCCATGATCTCGATCAGGGGCGCCGCGGACTCGAACTGGCTCGTGGTCTTGGCGACCTCGTCAGTCGGCAGGAAAAGCAGACCGTTCTTCTCGAAGAACTCGCCGGTGCCGAGTTGTTGCATCGACTGGAAGTCGGTCTTGTTGTCCTTCAGCTTGGCGAAGAGCGCATCCGACGCCGCGGTCGCCATTTCGGGCGTCCTTGCCTCGACGACCGCGAGAATCGTCGCGTCGCGGTCGAAGGCGCGGTCGAATTGCTGGTCGCGCTGGCGCCAGTCCAGATTTTGGGCAATCAGCGAATTGATGTCGGTGTTGATGGCGAAGTGCTGCGATGTGTAATAGCCGGCCCCCACCGACAGCAGGAGACCGAGAACGACGACGAGGGGGGCAAATCGGGTGCAGACCCTGACGATGGCAACGACGACGCTTTGCAGCACTTCTTTTCTTTCTGCTGTTAACAGCTTGCCGGAAACGCCCGCTGTTTATCGGAGTTCCCCGGCGAAACCTATTGCTGTTTTGAGTGGCATTCGCCGGAACAAGGTTCGAGGTAAACGGCGGGAAGCCATGAAAAAATCATTGCGGGGCGGTCGGTATAGCCGGGAAGTTGAGGCGGCAAAGTGGCGAAGGGATGAGCACAAATGTCGCCATTTTGCCCACAGCAGGGTCTGTACTATAACACCACCAAATCGAGCCGGAACGGAACCCGGGTTTCATTCCACCTTTCCTTTCTGCCGATTTTTTGACACAAATTGCTGTGCCTGCATGCGCTGGGGCCCAGTTGGGGTGGGCGGTTACCGTGTGTGCGAAACCAATGGTGCGGTTATTGCAGCTCATTGGGCAGTATCGGGGTGCCGCCGGGGACCTGAGAAGCGGATTGGTGCAACTTGCGTGATGGGCGTCCTATGGAAGTTTATCTGGCTCAGCCGCGCGGCTTTTGCGCAGGCGTGGTGCGCGCGATCGAGATCGTGGAACGGGCGCTGGAGAAGTACGGCCCGCCCGTCTACGTGCGCCATGAGATCGTCCACAACAAGTACGTGGTCGAGAGCCTGAAGAACAAAGGCGCGATCTTCGTCGAGGAGCTGTCCGAGGTTCCGCCGAAGGCTGTGACCGTTTTCAGCGCCCATGGCGTCGCCCGCAGCGTCGAGGAAGAGGCCGCCGCGCGGGACCTTCCGGTGCTCAATGCCACCTGCCCCCTGGTCACGAAAGTTCACAATCAGGGGAAGCGCTACATCGCGAGGGGCCGCACCCTGATCCTGATCGGGCATGCCGGCCACCCCGAGGTCGAGGGCACGATGGGCCAGGTTCCCGCCCCCGTGTTGCTGGTTCAAAGCGTTGAAGAGGTTAACGCCCTGACCCTGCCGGCAGATACGCCAGTGGCCTACATCACCCAGACCACCTTGTCGGTGGACGACACCAAGGACATTATTGCGGCCCTCCAGGCCCGCTTTACAGATATTCAAGGCCCCGATATCCGGGATATCTGCTATGCGACACAGAACCGCCAATCTGCGGTAAGGGACTTGAGCAAGCTGGTCGACGTGATCCTGGTGGTGGGCGCTGCCAACAGTTCGAACTCGAACCGGCTCCGCGAAATCGGCACTGAGGCCGGCGTCGCGAGTTATTTGATTGCCGACGGCAGCAAGCTCAATCCGGAATGGTTGAAAGATGCCCGGACCGTCGGCGTCACGGCCGGCGCTTCGGCGCCCGAGGTGCTCGTGGATGACGTGATCGAAGCGATGCGGCGGATCGGACCGGTCAAGGTCTCGGTACTGCCGGGTCGCGAGGAAAACATCGAATTCCGGCTTCCGGCCCAATTGGCTGCGAGCTGACCCACCCGAATTCCAAGCCCAGAAAGAAACTTTGTAATGGCTATCCCCTTCTTCAAGGAAATGCGTATCGGCGGCTATTTGCTCAAGCAGAAAATGCTTGGCCGCAAACGCTATCCGCTCGTGCTGATGCTGGAGCCGCTGTTTCGCTGCAACCTCGCCTGCGTCGGCTGCGGCAAGATCGATTATCCAGATGCGATCCTCAACCGCCGCATGACGGCGCAGGAGTGCTGGGACGCGGCCGACGAGTGCGGCGCGCCGATGGTCGCCATTCCCGGCGGCGAGCCGCTGATCCACAAGGAGATCGGCGAAATCGTGCGCGGCCTCGTCGCGCGCAAGAAGTTCGTCTCGCTCTGCACCAACGCGCTGCTGCTCGAGAAGAAGCTCGACCTGTTCGAGCCCTCCCCGTATCTGTTCTTCTCCGTGCATTTGGACGGCCTGAAGGAGCATCACGACAAGGCCGTGTCGCAGAAGGGCGTGTTCGACCGCGCCGTCTCCGCGATCAAGGCGGCCAAGGCGCGCGGCTTCACCGTCAACGTCAACGCCACCATCTTCGACGGCCATCCGGCCGAGGAGATCGCGAAATTCCTCGACCTCACCGTCGAGCTCGGTGTCGGCGTCTCGATGTCGCCGGGCTACGCCTATGAGCGTGCGCCGGACCAGGAGCACTTCCTCAACCGCACCAAGACCAAGAAGCTGTTCCGCGACGTCTTCGCGATGGGCAAGGGCAAGAAGTGGAATTTCATGCATTCCAGCCTGTTCCTGGACTTCCTTGCCGGCAACCAGGAATACGAGTGCACCCCGTGGGGCATGCCCGCGCGCAACATCTTCGGCTGGCAGAAGCCCTGCTACCTGCTCGGTGAAGGCTACGCCAAGACCTTCAAGGAGCTGATGGACACC
>LNAP01006688.1_pt1 | contig 19041 bp, 20 predicted proteins | sample 602601 | NCBI WGS metagenome assembly LNAP01 (sample SAMN02440304, study PRJNA202911) | soil metagenome | biome: Subtropical and temperate rainforests or woodlands; isolation source: soil samples (1 kg each in a 20% v/v slurry with milli Q water) were... ...
CGAAGGCATCCCCCAGCTTGATCTGCGCGGTTTCGTTCTGCGGCGGGTGGTCGAGGGGCGGCATCCGGGTTTTTCTCCCCCCCCCCCCCCCCCCCCCTGATGGCTCTGTCGAGCAGCACCAGCTGCAAGTTGCGTTGCGCGGTGGCGAGTTAAAGCAGAAACCGACGAAGCATGATATTCATTGATATCGGACGCACCGATGGACGTCCTGCCTCCAACTGCTTCCGGAGCTTTCCCAGTCCGCGGTCAAGGAATGAAAATGATCGACCCAATCAATTCACTCGCGTTCTCCATGCATGCCGGTAAGGGGGTCTATGCGCTGCTACTAGGCTCTGGAATTTCTCGTGCCGCCAGGATTCCGACTGGCTGGGAGATAACCCTCGAACTTGTTCGGAAGGCTGCCGCGCTCCAGAGGGAGGAGTGCGAACCAGACCCGGCGGCTTGGTTCCAAAGCAAAACGGGCAAGCAACCAGACTATTCCGATTTGCTTGATATGATCGCCAAGACACCTACTGAACGGCAGCAACTGCTTCGTTCCTACTGGGAGCCTACCGAAGAAGAGCGGGAGGAAGGCGCGAAACTCCCTACCCGAGCGCACCGCGCCATTGCCGATCTGGTGAAACTTGGATATGTCCGGGTCTTGTTGACCACGAATTTCGATCGCCTGATGGAAGTGGCATTGCATGACGTGGGTATTCAGCCAACTGTACTGAGCACCACAGATCAAATCGAAGGCGCCTTACCGCTTATCCATACGGCCTGCACTATCATCAAGGTTCACGGCGACTACCTAGACACTCGCATCAGGAACACTCCCGAAGAATTGGCCTTCTATCCTGAGGAGTTCAAACACCTCCTTGACCGTGTATTTGACGAGTTCGGGTTGGTTGTGGCGGGATGGTCCGCGGATTGGGATGTTGCACTTCGAGATGCATTTACACGCGCTCCATACCGTCGCTTCTCGACCTTCTGGGCTAGCCGGGGAGAACCCAGCGAAAAAGCGAAAGACATCATCGCTCGTAAAGGGGCGACGCTCGTGAGCATTGCGGACGCGGATACGTTTTTCGGCACGCTGAGTGAGCAAGTAAAGGCGCTGGAAGAATTTTCCCGCCCCCACCCGCTATCAACGGAAGCGGCTGTTGCAACCCTCAAAAAATACCTTTCCGAACCAAAGTATCGTATTGCACTGGATGATCTCGTCGCCCGAGAGGTTGAGGGCGTGGTGAAGGTCGCTGCGGGCGACGCATTTGATGTGCGATCCAGTGACACCTGTGGCCAAGCCGTACTAAGTCGACTGCAAGGGTATGAAGCGGCGTCAACCACCCTTGTCCGTATGGGGTTCGTGGCTGGCCAATGGAGTGAAGGAGAGCAGTCGGCACCATGGAGAAAAGCTCTAGCAAAGCTCTCGTTGAGGCAAGCCAATAGTGGTGGTGTCCTGTGGTTAGATCTTCAGCGATATCCAGCAACTCTCCTGCTTTATGCTTTGGGACTTGGAGCGGTATCGAATGATCAATGGGGCACGCTGAACGTGCTATTGAATGTACTTGTTCTTCGAGAGGGGCGAGAGGACAAGCGCGTGGTCGAAATGGTGCCAATCTGGGCTCTCTTTCAGTTGGGGGCAGATGTCATGAAAGTTCTTCCTGGCCGCGAACGGCAGCACACCCCCTTGAACAATCACGTGGAAGAGCACTTATGGAAACTGATAGGTGCCAACTTTCCGTCGCAGATGGCGTTTCAGATTGCATTTGATAGGCTGGAGGTATTGTTCGCCCTGTCATACGCCGTTCCGTGCATTCAGAAGAAGGAACACTATTGGACCCTGCCAGGTTCATATGGTTGGCGGAAAGAGAATATGACGCGCATATTTGCAGAGCTTCGCGCGAGTTTGGAGTCTCTCGGGGATACCTCACTATTCGTCTCTTCGGGGCTTGTCGGAAGTACTGCTGTTCAGGGGCTTGAGAACCTCAGCCAGCTAGAGCAGTTCGTTCCTGCGTTTCGGTGGCGTTAGTTGATCAAAGCTATTGAGCCCCGGGTCGACCTTGCCGTTAGAAATCGGTCAAGTAGATTTTGGTTTTTTGGGGGTGAAAATGAGGGAAGGACTTCCCTCCAGGCAACCAATTAGTGCTGTGGTTCGATTGCTGCCCCTGGTGACAGGCAGCGATCGGCCAAAAGGCACCCTCCAAAAAAAGGCCGCTCACAACCAGTAATAAACCTCGGGAAGGGCAACAATCGTCTATGGGTTCAACCGGTCGATGCTACTCACTAAATTCTGTGTACTCAGGAGCTGCGTTGCGCCGAGCTGAACCAGAGCCAGCATCTTACGATGGGAACGGGACACCTCGGTTTGAGTCGAGCTTTGACCCGACAATCAGAAAAAATTCGAGGATTTCAGTTTCTCTATTTTCAGATACGCATTCTTGAACTGATGGATTGCCGGAAGCACTTCTGACTGGTAGACCGCCGCATAACGCTCACTCCTCTTCAGGAATTCTCGGCAGCTGTCTGCAAGCCCTTTCGGTGTAATCAGGGTGATTTCGGCCTGATCGACAACTTGGCCGGGCTCGAACGCCGAAACGCCAGTAACCATCAGAAAAGCCGAGGAGGGGGTAGGGCGCGGCGCTCGAAGATTGAAAAGCTCCTCAAGGCCGACATCTTCAGCGAAAAGCCCCTCATGCATCTTTAAACGGAGCGAAATGAACCGGTCGGTTTCGAGCAAACCGTCAATTCTTGCCTCCGTAACCAACTCCAGAATCTGTTCGACCTTCGCTCCGGTAGTCACGATGTTTCGGGCAACATTACCATAATCAAACATCACCTCTTCAGGTCGGAGCTTTCGAGTGTTTCCAATGGAGGCAGGGTTGCTTTGGGCAGCTTCGGCCAAGTTGTGAAGCACGTTCCACAGCGGCTTTTCGTCTACGATTGCACGCTGCTCTGCTTCAACCGCCTGGCTCCTGGTCTCAAAGTGTTCGATCTCGATGGAGGTAATAGTGCGCGCCCACTTTGAGTCGCGCATGTGCTGAGAAAGCCTGCGCGAGGCGCTCAGTGATATACCCACGTAGAGCAGTCGCTTTTCGGCATCAAAGTGCCGATATAGTGCTGTAAAGTCCTGTCCCATCCCTTGTTTCCACTCGGCTCTGATTGGAACCTAATGGTAACAAGGTTTGTTGAACCTTGGGGTACAGCACCAGAAACCTAGCCAAATTTTTTAACGCCCTTGGGCGACATTGGTACTCCATCTGGCTGTGATCATTGCGTTAACTTTCTCTGTTCGACAACGTCATTGGTCTGGCGAACTACATTCACGAAATTTAAGTCCTGCCCTGCGCGAGGCGTGTTACCCGCCAATGCGGGTCAGATGAGGTTCTTTCGCTCGGACTTCCCCGCCAGCGGTGGAAAGAGCTTATAAATATTCCTGCAGGCCAAAATAAAAAATATTTAAGTGGTTTCTTATCATTGTGGCTCGCTACCTAAGTTAATTATTTTATGGGGGGTGGTTCGTTCCTAGTGAGCAAAAAGGAATATTCAGCCGATGTTTTTCCTCGGTTTCTGTAGCCACTCCTTGGGGCTTACATCTTTCTATGGACTAGTATCTCCACCCCGAGTTTGTTTGCCATTTCCTCTGCCGCATCAGTGTATCCCTTTGTTGTTATAATACAGCAGCGGGTGCAGTCGTAAAACTTTCCTCCAGAGTGAATTTGCATTACTGCATCAACCCCAACAGGTGAGGAGAGGTTTTTGCACTGAACTCCTATCTTTTCCGAGTTTGACTTTGCGATTATATCAACACCAAAATCGCCAGTGGCGCTTGTTATTACAACATCATAACCGAGTGACTTATATATTCTGTATACTTCCATCTCAAACTCTGCCCCCTTTAGATAGGTGCTTTGGTGGCTTTCTTGGGCTTTGCTTAGGGTTCGCTCTTCTTCGTTAATTATTAGCTCGATTAGTCTGCATATAAAGTATGTATTGGTATGTTTTGTGTATTTAAAGCCAAGGTTTTTGCTCGTAGCTCTTTTTACTAGGTTTGTATCGAACTCCCCGTTGACTAGTCTTATTTTCCTGCCAGAAAACAAGCTCATTATGTGGTGCCTGTTTTCTGTGATCTGCTTTATTGGGTGCTCTAGACCTGATATTATTTTGTATATGTCATGTATTGCGTCGCAGATACGTACTGAGCACTCGGAGAGTTCTTTTCGGGTGATCGACGAAACAAAATCAGCGCTTGCCGGGATTGAATACCACTTCTCGAAATATTCCTTGTTTATAATTTTATTAAACTCCGCTCCTTCTATGTTTTTGTCGCTCTCGAGAAGCTGCCTTGAAAATTCCAAAACCTTCATCTCAACTTCTTCTATTGAGTCTTCTGAGCTTGCTTTAACTTTTAATCCATATTTTTTTGAGTATTTATTTATTTCTTTGACAGTGTCATGTTTAAGAGGATCGTCGCCGACCGCATCATATCCGTCGAGATCTTTTGTGTATACGTATGGCTCTCTGCTCAAATTATTTAGTGTTGGCGTATTCCATGGAATGGTGTTCCAATATGCAAAGAATTGATCTTGGTTAACTCTGAAGTTGTCTGAAATCTTAGAGTAAACCGATATAAAACCCTCAATATCTATCACCATTACTGTCATCCTTATCTGTTTTTACATTAGATGTTACTTTTTGTGCTTGTATAGTTAATCTAAGCGTTTGATAGGGTAAGCATGGCCCAAAAAAGCAGGATCTGCAGAGGGACGGTAGTATCCGGGGGCTCCCGCCTATCTCTTCGAGGGCTCGGATTCCTGAAAAAGACTTCCGAATCTGGTGAAAAGCACCGATCCCGTTGCATGAGTTTCCCGATGAAGCAGGTGACCTTCGCCGACGCCGGGTACCCCGGCAGGCGCAAGCAGACCGCAAGGAGTTGTTCCTGATCGAGATGGATCAGGTGGTGCCGTGGAAGGGGTTAGAAGCGGGCCTCCAAAGTCGATACATGAAATATCCCTCACGCAGGTCGCGCGCACTCGCCAACCAGATACCGTGCAGATACTGTCAACTTCATGAACCAGGCAACATGCCTCGACCACCACTACCACTACCACGACCGCCCGAGGCGGGTCGTGAGCCAATAACGCACGAACTTCAAAGGCCCGCCGGTGATGGATTGGGCTTTTTCTTTTGCCCTTGTGTCGCAGGCCCAAACGCAGGGAAAAGCACTATGTATGCACTCTTGATTCTCGATATGCAGGTTGGGTTGTTTCATGGCCCGGATAAACCATGGGCTGGTGAAGCGCTGCTAAACACTTTGAATAGTCTATTGAGCAAAGCCCGGAGTGCGGGCGCACCAATTTTTCTTGCTCGCCATATCGGTCCGCCTGGCTCGCCTATCGAGTCAGGAAGCCATTGACACAATTGGTGCAGGAACTGTTGCTACAAGGCGGTGAAGTGATCTTCGAAAAAAGCCGACCCAATGCCTTCGCCACGACTGACCTGGCGGAACAGCTATAGGCTTGTGGATCTCAGGGCGTGGTTATTGCCGGAATGAAGGCCCTGTATTGTGTCGACAGCACCTGCCGTGCCGCACGAGATCTTGGATTCGATGCAGTGCTGATCGCCGATGGGCATACCTGCACCGATACCCCTGCGCTGAAGGCCGAAAATATTGTCGCTCATCATAATGCGACCTTGGCGGCCCCCTTCTGTCGTGTCGTACTCGCTTAGGACTGGTGTTTCTGACCGGCATCGACAGATCGATCCGAGACAGGCTTGATCTGTCCGTTTTGGGTCGGTTTCAGCCCGTTGCAACAGGCAGTATTCGGCCAAGAGCGGCCACTAAGAGTTCTCCTGAAAATAGATGCAATGCAAAGGACTGATCCGACAGCTGCAAGTGTGGTGGGGTAATCCAACCATTAATAAAAGTCACTATCTATCGTGTGAGATGTTAATTGGCCATGATACGCTGCAGGCTCTACGTGCACTTCTGCTCTAACCCAGCAGTTCATGAATGGAATCATTGAAATGGCTCGAAAACCGGTAGTTTGGTACGCAGCAGGTCGAATTGAGCGAGACCGAAGTCGTTTCGGCTTGGTGGAATGCTCTCTTCTCGGTTTCGAGCAGGAGGCATGGAGTACTATCCCTAAAGTGGTCGAGGAAACGACTGAAGGGGTGACTTTCGCGTACTCGGGCCCTTGGACTGTAGGGTGCGATCACGGATGCGCCCATGTGGCAGGTGACCAGAATCCATGGGCAAGCTCTAAATCGGCCGGAGCGTATGGTACCGGCACTCACGGGGCGGCGGAAAACTATTGCTCATCGAATACAGGAGCCGCTGATGCGGGAAGCGTCGTATTTGAACGATCCATGGCAGGCATCGCCAAAGCGGACGCTGTATTTGTGTGGCTGGAAGATACCGAATGCTACGGAACGTTACTTGAGGTGGGGTATGCCTCTGCGATGAAAAAGCCCATCTATCTCGCGCACGCTCCATGCGTATTTCCTAATGGAGAGATGTGGTTCGCATTCAAGGCAGCCTTGAAGACTATGCAGTCTCCGAATGCTCGCGACGCATTCCTCGCTGCCATCAAATATGTCGATGGCCTTAGTCAGGATTGATTCAGAACCCGCTGTTGTCGACCAGATGCGGGCACTCATTGAGGGAAAAGCTGCCCCTAACCTAACGCAGATAGGTGGTCGAAAAATCCGTGCGCTCGACGCAAGCCTAAACCGGAAAGTATCCAACAGTCAGCGCTCTAGCAAAGCAGGCAACCATAAAGAAAGCAAAAGATGAAAAGCACAAAAAACTCACCTGCAAAAGTAATAGCCAAATCTGCACTGCAGACAGTTATAGCCTTTCCAATTGTATTTGGGATGTTTCATTTTTTTATCTTAAGTATCTGGCTCTACTGGGACATCGCTCCAGAAATTCCTTTGATCCTTTCAAGCCTAATTCTTCTCTTGTGTTACTGGCGAATGGAGAGCTTCATTCCTTATCCGCTGCACAACAGAAATAACAAGAGCACAACTGCAATTCATAAATTTATCGAACTGCCATTTTGGTACGCGGTTATGGCTGGTCTTTACGGCTACTTGGATTTTATATTTGACTTGAAGAGCAAGCTGGAAGAGCAAGATGTTTATAAGGCATTGCTTTGGGGTTATGGTGCTTTTTTTGCTTTGTGCATTATTTCCCCATTGCTAAGTCGCTCAGCAGTTACAATCATTAAAGATCTTGTAAAAAGCGCTAAGGAAATCAAAAACCTTATCGCGCGAGTGCTATCAGTATTTTATGCATACATAGCAGTCGCTATTATTTGCTCTGCTCTATATAGGCTGTTAGAGCATATGAATCCAAAGAGCTTCAGTTCTTCATTTGATTCATGGCTTGATGCTATCTATTTCAGTTTTGTCACAATCACAACCGTAGGATATGGAGATATACACCCCGTAACAATGCCAGCTAAAATCATAGTTGTCCTGGAAGTTTTGCTTGGGTTGCTGCTGTTAGTAATTATGCTGGCGACTGCAATTTCAATTTCATTCCACGAATCAGCCATCACCCCGCCTGAAGATGAATAACCGTACTATGAATTATTAATCGACTCCTATGAAGCATTTTTCGGCAACCATTTACAAAATCATCTAAAGGCTCACCGAGCGACTATTGAGTTGCGCTTTATTTTTAAGACATGCCTTAGCTCGTTTATGGCCGATTGCTGTCGCTCAAGAACGACTGCTCTCGGCCACTAGCAGCCTCTCGCGTAAGGCCGCAGCTTTTAAGCAATCGAGCAGATTTGGTCGGCCCCGTGTTTGCAGGGCTTTTAAGTTAAAGTACTATCCATTCAGGCTAGTAGGTGCAGTGGTGGCTGTGCAATCACTAGCTCTGCCGCCACCCTATGGTTTGCTTTAAAGATCATCGTCTCTGTGCCTAGTCATACCGCTGGCCACATCGATATAATAGCCATCTCCGAGATCCACTTCATAAGTTTCTTGATTGCCTGTAAAGTAACTTTTCCTTCCTAATGACAGAGGCTGCAATGTCAGCGGTTGTGATTTAAGGCTGTTGAAATTTTGAAAGTGACGATAAATTCTATCATCACAACGATACCGACTCATTTCTCCATGAAGACTATTTTCATACGTGACACACGATCCGAATTTATTCTCAATAAACTGCTCGACAAGCCAAGTCATCTCTTCTGGATTTAGCCTAAAACATTCACTGTCGTTACTAGTGCTAATGTGAGGCAATCTCTGAAGATTGCACTGAAATTCAAGATGACTTAGTAGTTTTTTCTCAATATCATGAACATCGCCGCGAATGATTTCAAAGGCAGTGTAAATGCAGTAGTCTGGATTCTGAGAAGATCTATGGCGAGTGTGTAATCCTTCGGTGGTCATGCCGACTTTTGACCAGTTAAATTTATCGACATCGCAACCAATATATATCCAGTTGCCCTTGCCGATAACGACCTCTACATCTTCATCGTCTTCTTCATCGTAGTAGTTCAACTTTAATCACCTCGATGGGATAGAGACAAATCGTAAGCCTCACTAGTTCGACTTCCAAGGCGTAATCAAACGACGTTCCGCTCATGGGCAAAGCATTCTCGATGCCGGATGAGTTTATAAGCAGATCGAGTAGCGCGCCAGAAGCAAAAATAAGGTTGAGAGAGCATACACATGGCATCCACGAGGTTTGGACAGTTTTTGGCAACGTGCCCACCATCTGTTCTTGGCCGGTTTCTGCCTGAGCTGACCGGCTGCAATGGGTCGACCTCTGCCGGTCATAACCAAGGGGCGTGCTGGTCAAATTCGGTCCAAAGGACTGTCAGGTCGAATGCAAACAGCTGGGTAGACCTGGGTAATTAGCCACCAGTCTAAGCCAACGGCGAGATGAGCTAGGCTTCCGGCATCATTACTCAAGGACGACCGTTATGCCACATAACTCAGATTGCAAGATCGCCACAGCGGACGCTCTGACATTGCTCCTCCACAACCAGCACGCCCTAAGTGCAGCGATAGAGGAAATAACCAAGTGGCTCTCAGAAAATGGAGTAGGCAGTGTCGCCGCTAATGCGATGTCTGCCATGGAAACGCTGGACACTAATACTCAAGCCATCACAGATTCCATTTTAAGGATACGCCGGTCATAGCTTGCTCAGCGCAAGACTGCCCTCTGATTTGAATGGCCCCTGATTTTGTAGACACAATTGACTGGCAGATATGGGACGGATAGCGACGGTCTAGCATCGACCGTCGCAGTGAATGGTCAGACTTCCGTCTGCTCGGCCATTTCCAAGGCATCATCGACCTCGATTCCCAAGTATTTGACAGTGCTTTCAAGCTTCGTATGACCAAGGAGGAGTTGGACGGCTCTCAGGTTCTTCGTCCTGCGATAGATCAACGAAGCCTTGGTTCTCCTTAGCGTGTGGGTTCCGTACATGGTTGGATCAAGGCCAATAGCTGTCACCCAAGCTTTGACTATTCGAGCGTATTGCCTGGTGGAAAGATGGTCTGAGGTGTGCAACCGGCTCGAGAACAAGAAGTCCTCGCTGCGGAGATGCGCCCGATGCATCCAAGCCTCCAGAACCGTTCGGGTTTGCTCAGTGATTTCAAACTGCACTGGGTGCTGAGTTTTTTGCTGCATCACGATGGCCCGTGACGACACATGCTCCCCATGGGCGATGTCTCGGACTCGCAACTTGGTTAAGTCACAGGCACGCAGCTTGCTATCGATGGCCAAGTTGAAGAGGGCCAAATCACGCGCCTTCTCAGCAAGCTGAAGTCTTACTCGGATAGCCCAGATATCTCTGACTCGGAGCGGGGCTTTCTGACCGACAAGCTTTCCCTTGTTCCAAGGCTGATGGCTGTATCTCGTCCTCCACGTTGAGGGAGGACAAGGGTGGATCAGTCACAATGGCTGGTGGTCGCTATCCGCCCCATAGCCGCCATTCAAATGAGTTTGGCAGGGGCCTGAATACTGGGGTGAATGGAGGAGATTACTCCCTGATTAATAGCCTCGGCCTGGCTTGTGCTCAAACTTTTAACATCGAAGTGATTTTGGATGGTGACTGCCAGGAAGCGACTGTGGGACTATCACGCTATGATTGATTGAAATAATTCCACAGGGATGAACCAGATGTCAGTGATCTCCGCAGCAGCCGTAACAGCTCTGGCTAAGATTTTTTCACCAGTTGTAAATGATTTATATAACGGCGCAAAAGGAGTTGTTAAAAAGAACTTAGAGAGATGGAGCGCGCTGAAGGGCGTGAAAGACATTACCAGAGTTCTAGTTAGAGTGGAGAGTGTTAAGACAATCTGGTCTCCGGACAAAGAGCTGCTACTAAGTGAGTTTTATTATCCGTCAAAAATCCTTTCTCTAAGTGAAGGGAGAATCATAAATGATGTGGACGGGATTTCGTCACTGCCGGACGGCAATGTAATTGTTCAAGGAACAGTTGGTCAGGGCAAGTCAGTATTCATGAGGTATCTAGCCTCGTCCGCAATTCGAAGCGATGAAATACAGTGGATTCCGATTTTTCTAGAGTTTAGAAACTTCTCCACCAAAAGAACGCTTGGAATTGCTCTACAAAAATATTTGGAGGCAATCGGTGTTGTGTACTCGGAAGAGACATTTTCTTATTTGGCATCATCAGGCCGGATGGTGATTTTGCTAGACGGCTTCGATGAACTATCAGAAGACTGTGTTGTTGAGACAATTCAAGAAATTGAGTTTATTCAAACTAAGTTCCCCGAGACAAAACTAATAATTTCGTCACGTCCACGGAATGAAATTCAGAAAGTAAGTGGATTTAACGTGGTGAATTTACGCCCCCTGAAGGATCGTGACTATGATCCATTTTTAAGAAAGCTTAATATATCCCCGGCTAAGCGGGTTGAATTGATTGATGCTATTGCTGGGAGCCCATCGAATGTTTCGGATATAATTCAAACTCCGCTAATGCTCACGCTTGTAGTTATGGTTTATCAGTCAGAGAGGGTTATACCTCCAACACTGGCTGAATTTTTTGAAAGTCTCTTTCAAGTTGTCTTCACTAGACATGATCGACTTAAAGCAGGTTTCTATCGCAAGCATCATAGCGGGTTGTCCGAGCGTAAATTGCAGAGGTTGTTTGAGGCTTTTTGTTTCATGGTCATTCAGTTGGGTTATGGGCGATCATTAAAGGATGAGCAATTTAATTCTGCATTTGTGTATGCATTGGACTACGCGGAGGGCTGTGCTTGTGATGTTGATAATTTTAGGAAAGACATTGTTAAAGTGGCATGCTTGATGTTGGAGGAAGGAATTGGTCTTACGACCTTCCTACATAAAAGTATCTTGGACTATCATGCGGCAGCGTTCATAAAATATTCCTCCGAGGAAGTTGCTCGTATGTTTTACCAGTCAACGAACGGGGATGGTTATAAACGATGGCGAGCAGTTCTGCAGTTTCTAGAGTACATTGATCCATACAGATACTCCAAAGATTATGTGATTTGTGGGCTGCCTCCAGTTTTGGCCGATTTGGAAAGATTGTTAAAAGCGAAGTCGGACGAATTGCTTTTAGAATATATTAAAAACCGTCACCCGGATTTTGCGGTTACGTATGACTCTAAAGATTATACTCCGGCGTCGTATGGTCCTATGACGCCTGAAAAAGGTGCATGGGATGATATTATAGATATGGCGATTTTTACTGGAATAACAGATGTTACAGATGCGCAGGCAGGACTAGATTTAATTAAGGAAACCTTTGGTGATTTTGCATTAGAAGTTCGGCCGGGAAAACATTCTGGAGCATTGTTAAGGACGGATAAATTCTTAAGTCTATTTGGGTCTGAGTCACTTTGGTCTGCTCTGTCCGAGGCTGCAGAGGTAATGCGCGGAATGCAAGATATAGCTGAGCGCGCAGTACAGGCCCAAGATAGGAAAAAGCTTATATTTGATAGAAAGGGCTAGATTGGTGATTCGTTTCTAAACTGAATAAGTGTCGGGTTGCTCCGCGGAGCAACCGGCAGCTTTTGGCCGTTCTTTGCCCGTCAAAACGTACTCAACGCGATTAGAGGGGGAAGGCACATTCCTGATGCTTTCGACATCAAAAGCAAATCAACACCCCCTGCCCAAGATGGCCCTTTGGTCAACCCAAGCGCCCGATAGGTGGGCGTTGGTGCCGGACAACTAAACAACCACCGCCACTCCTGGCCGAGTCGTATGTAATCCAGCATTAGCCCACGTTTTACCCGCAATGGGGTGGTGTCATGGGAGTACCTTTTGCATTTCCCCAAGGCCCACCCCGTGCCAGTCGACTTCGCTAACGACGCCCCTCACGTTGCGCGCAGTTGTGGCAGCAGCTTCGGCCCGAACACGTCATGAACAAATCGGGTAGCAGGTGCCTGGCTTGGTGCGATAGCGGCCGAGGTGATTACGATATTCTGGGTCATGGTCTTGGCTCCATTGGCGTCTGGTTATACCGCTCGTGCAACTCGGCACCTGTAACACAGTAACGGCCTGCCGGCGCATAGCAGGTGCGGCAGGCGAACAAGTGGCGATGGTACTGGTCACGGGCCTCGAGCCATTCAGGCGATGCCATGGCGGCGCTGTGGTAGATGTGCTTCGGCTCCCCGGCATCATGCTGCTCGATTGGTGGGTCAGCCATTGGCGCTGGTGGCGACCATGCCGGATGGCTACGGATCAGGCGGGCGGCAAAGCATGGGTGTGTGCCGCACTGCTCGGTCACGTCATCCGCAGTCAGAAAGCCTCGCCCCAGCAGATATGCCGGCGAGCATCCCAGCAGGCGAGCAACATGGCCAAGCCATCGACTTGCCTCTACTTTGGATGGCCCCTGAGCTGGGTGGTCGTTTGCGCCGGGTTGTGCTGGCTTCTCGACTTTGTGTTTTTCTGGGGGAGCCGAGGGAACCGGGGGAACCTCCAGTACTGGCGCGGGTTGTAGTGGTTCTCTCTGAAATTTCAGTGAGGGAACCGGGGGAACTGCTGCCCCGGTCAGGCGGTTGGCCAAGTCCAAGAGCCGACCCATGTCACACCTCCAGCGGGGCGAGGTGATACAGCGAGGGATTGCGCCCATCCACCTTCACCCGTTTGGCACGCTTGCCGGCGTTGTGTTCGGTGATCCACCCGGCAGCGGCCACGGCGTCCAAGATGCGCGTCACGTCGAAGCCAGGCACCGCTCGGCGCAGCCCTTCGGGGGTAAACAGCCAGACGCGGCGCTCCCCCTCATCCTTCCACCAGCCGGCGCGATCTCGAACTGTGGCGTCCCCGCCCAGCTCGGAGAACAGCGCATCGCCATGGCGAGAGATGAAGTCGCACAGGCTGGCTCGGATCGTCGCGTCCTCGCCCTGGCCTTGTCCCCGGCTGCTTCGCCAAGCATCAAACAGCACCAGCATGGCGTCATGGGCAGCGCCAGCGGGGGCCGGCAGCAATCCCCACTCAATGGCCAGCTCTCCCGCCATAGCGACAATGGCGAACCGCTCAGCCGCGCGGCTTTCCTGGCCGCTGCCGTCGGGGTATGACTCGCATAGTTTGGCGAGCATTATGGGCAGATCGTCGGCCTCGCCGCACTCCAGCAGCTTGCGGATAAAGGTCGGGCCGATGTGCCCGTAATGGGTCACGCTGGCGCGCTGAATGGCGTCGGAAAATTCCCGGCCACCTGGCAGCCCGTGCAGTTCATCCCAGGCGCCAAAAGTGCGGCGAGCCGGAATGTCCAGCAGGCGGATTTCCTGCCCGGCCCGGCTGCGCTTGCCGCCCTCGGCCATGTGCGCGGACAGTCCCAACTCGCCGGACGAAAACAGAATTACCCGCCAGCGCCGGGTCGCCCGTGCGGCTCCGGTACGCCCGGCTCTGGCCTTGCCGGTGCCGTTGGCCAGGGAGTAAACCACTGCGCCAATTTCACGCGGGTCGGCCTCGCCTATCTCGTCCAAGGCCAGCAATGTGTCATTGCGCTGGGCGGCGATCCCTTCCAGGCCGTTGCCGGTGGCGCGCCAGGTACGCTTGAACTGTTCGCCATGGCCCCAGACCGAGGCGGCGGCCTGAATGGCGCTGCTCTTGCCGGTGGAACTGTCCCCGACGATATGGAAGCCACCACCCTGGCGTTGCAAGTGATACAGCAACGTCCCGGCCAAGGCCGCGCAGACACCCAACATTAGCAACGGATTACCGGCGCAGCGTGTGCCGATCTCGGCTTGCCAGCCCTCTAGGGTGCCGGCTTGGCGGAAGTCATCAAAGTTCGCCGCCTCGCTCTGATAGATGGCCTCGCCCTTGCCAATGTTCTGCCGAGGCATAATGAACAGGGTAGGCGAATGCCAGCCGGTGGCCGTGGCCGCAATGACTTGGCGCTTGGGGTGCTGGCCCTGGATGTAATGGTTCAGCAGCTTGAAAGCGTCGGGGTCGATTTCCACACCCATGTTCAGCAACTCGCCGCGCATATCCTCGCCACTGCCCTTGAGCAATTGCATGGGCATGGCCCATTCGCCCCAGTCGCCCAAGGTGTTGCGAAAACGCAGCAGGCGCCCGAAGTCGCCCCCGTCGCTTGAGGTGACAGCCTCGACGTGCAGCGGCGAACAGACGCGCTTGTCATAGTTTACCGGCTTGCCCTTTTCCTCCTTGGCGCCATGCCACCACACGCCTGCCGAGTAGGTACCGCACAGGGTCTTGACTGGATGGTCATAGACGCGAAAGGCGGGGCGCTCGATCTCCGGATGCTTGGCCTCCGGCACCAGCGCGGTTCCCTTGGCTCCCTCTGCCTTTTCGCTGAGGGAACCGCTCGAAGCCCCGACATTGCTGGCGGTTCCTTCAGTTCCCCCGGTTCCCTCGGAAAAATCGAAGGCCAGATTACTTTCATCTGTCAGGGTCATTGGTTGGCCTCCTGCCATTGGCGCAGGTCGTTGAAGTCAGAAAGGGTCAGCGGCTCGCTGCCGCACCAGGGCGGAAGGATCAATCCGCAGCCCAAGGTGGCAGCCGCCTTATTGGCAGCAGTGCGCCCGGGGTTGCCTTCGGTCATGCGGTCGTCGTCGCCGGCTACGATCAACACGGTGTCTGGGTGCTGGCGCTGGAGGCGCTGGCCGACTTCCAGCAGGTTGTCGGCATACATGGCGCAGGCCACGGTGGCGCCGGTTGCGGCGTGGAGCGTTGCACCGGTCGCCCAGCCCTCGCAGATGTAGAGCGGCTGGCTTGGTTGAATCGTGCCGATAAGTGAATAGCAACTCTTGATCATGCCGCCGAACAGAAAGCGCTTGGCGCCGTTCGGGTAGATGCGTTGCAGGTTTAGCAGTCGGTCGTCACGGGTCAGCGGCACCAGCAACACGTCACCGGTTTGGCGCAGGGCAAAAGAACGCACCCCTTTTGCCACTAGATAGGGGTGCTCCGGATCAGCGTTGCGGGCGTTGCGCCACATCCGGTTGGCATGTTCGGCGGCAGCTTGCTGGCCCTGGTGCTGCTTAGCTGCCCGCTGGTGTCGGGCCTGCTCGATGCGTAGGGCGACTAGCTGAGCCTCCAAGTGATCGGCTGGTTTGCGGCTACGCCAGATCTGCGAGCCGCCAGTTTTCCAGCTCCCGAACACGCCGCAGGCGATGTCATTCACAAACAGCACATACCAGCCGTTCTGGGTGCCTGGCTTGTCGCCTGGCACGTGGAAGCGGTGGATGTCGCCGTCTGGTATCGGCAGCCAATCAAGCGGCCCGAGCACGGATTGCATGGCGTCACGAAACAGGATCACGAAATCCATAAAGCCACCTCCAGGCAGATCAGCAACGCTAGATCAGCACCAGTCGGTGACAGGGTGAACAGGTAGAGGCTGGCCAGGTTTGGGGTTTTGATTGAGTGGTCAATGGCGCGCAGCTTGGAAGCACGGGCGCTTGCGCGGCAGATAGTCTGGTTCCGCATGGTGGTGAAAGTGTCTGTCGGCCCCAGCTTGATCTGAGCCATCAAACGGGCGAGCTGGGTGTGGCTGCGGGAGTTGTTTATGCGCGATTCATTCCCGAACTTGCCCTTAGTGGTGGGCTTCTTTTTATCCATTATGCGCGGCCCTCCAGGCGATCAGTGATCCACTGTTCAACCTCCAGGCTGTCCCAGCCGACAGCGCGTGGGCCAATGCGGCGGCACTTGGGGAAGGTTCCAGCATCCATAAAGTTGTAAATGGAGCTGCGCCCGTAGCCGGTCATGGTGACGACTTCCGGTAGGCGCATGATGCGGCGGGGTGGGGTGGTTGCTATTGCGGCCATTGCCATAACTCCTTCGCGCCAGCTGGCGCTCAATGGATTTATGGCTGCATTCAACAGGTTGTGACGTGACTTGTGCCCTAATGGGGGTGGGCAAAACCCCATTGGGGTAAATAGGGGTTAGGCTTTGCCGACTCGTGCGGCGGCATCTGTAAGGAACTTCACCACTGTTCCAGGGCTGCTGGGTAATTCAAGACCATTGGCCGCGGCGGCTGCTCTCAGGGTTTCGTCTGCTGCATAGGGGGTAGACAGATCAAGCCTGGCCATTGCGGAAAGCGCGGCAATTATTTGGCCAACGCTTTTTCGTTCGCTGGGGTGAAGTGGCTTTTCTGGCTGGTTGTCGTGGGCAAGCAATTTCTCCTCCAGCTCCCGCAAAGCGCCAATCCTCACAACGAAAGCGCTGCCTTCTGGCAGGGCTTCGGCTGGGTAGTAGTCGATCTCATAAGGCTGGTGCGGAGGCTCCTTTTCTTCTCGCTCCGTAATGATTGTGACGCCATTAATGACATCTATCAGGGGGAAGGGTTTGCACCTGTAGCTATTGAGAATCTGAAAGATCTTGGTTCGGTCGGCGCTTGCAACCAAAGGGCCACCAAGACAAATCAGACTAACCTCTGGGCCACCGGTCATGGCCTGGAATAAGTTCTCAACATCCAACTTTTCCGCCCCCAGCATCAGCAAATCCCACACCCCCTCGAGCGTTTGCGGCTTTGCCATGTCGCCTTCATAGATAAGTACCTCCTTCTCGTTCGGGAGTAATTCTCCCTCGATAGTTATGTAATTAGGAGGACCGTACTCGTAAAATGAAGGCGCATTATTGACATGCTGTATGCCGAGAGGCTCGATTCTGGCTGGCCTACCTTTTGCGTGATTCACGAAGTACACAGAAAGGGTTAGATGGCCGTCAAGCGCCAAGCGCAGAACGTCGGCCTCTTTTATCTTCTCCCCTGTGCTTATCGAAAGACGCTTTGCTGCGTCCTTTACAGTTAGCCATTCTTTAAGCTTTAGAAGTTTGCTCATGTACGCGCCTCCCCGGGCGTCCCCATCCTGAATAAATTGGCTGGTTTCACAGGCACCTGCTTTTCAGGAGCTGCCCTAGGCCTGCCGGTAAATCTTATCCGTGCTTTTGGTTGAACGGCACGACATTGTCAGCAGCCAATATTGCGTCGATACGTTCGCCCAGCAGTCGCCATGCGTCGGTTTTTTCCTTGGCGTAGTCATGGTGCAGATAGTGTCGGCGAACCTTGGAACCACCCAACAGGTGATTCTGGCAGCGGTCGATAATATCCAAGGTAACGCCTAGCTCCTGCATCATCGTCGCGCCAGTGCGGCGCAGGTCGTGCGGTGTCCAGTCGCCATTGGTGCCCTTGCTCAGCACCAATGTATTGTCATTGCGTCGGCCGGATAGTGGTTTACTGCGTTTCTTGAACTGTTCTTGCCGGTCGCCTACGCGCTTGGAAATGCTCTTTAGGTCTACGTGGCCGGTATGGTTGGTGGCGGGGAATAGGTATGGCGTGTTGCCCGTCAGGGTGTGTAGTTCTTTGAGTTGGCGCAGGGCGAAGGTAGACAGAAAAATATGGTGATCCTGGCGCGCTCCTCGGTGCCCTTTGGTGTTCATGGCAGGCAAAAACCACGTTCCCTTGCTTAGATCGACGTGGCGCCATTCGGCTTTGAGTAGTTCGCCGATGCGGCAGAGGGTGCCCAAGCATATCCACAGTGCAAGCTGTGCTTTCCTTTCCAGTGGGCGGACGCCGGAATATTTCTGGCCGGGAGGCAGGGCGGCATAATCACGCTCCATGCTCTCAAATATGTCGCGCAGTTCCCTGATTTCATCGACAGTCAGAATGCGGTCGCGTTCTTCTTGATAGTCGTGGTCTAGAAGTTTCTTGACTTCCACCAGGTCGGCAGGGTTGCCGTCGATCATCAGGCCGCGCCAAGGCTTGCGCTTCTCGCCCCATGCAAGCATCTGATTCAGATCGGCAAACAGACTGACTACAAACCGATTGACGCCACGTTCGCGTACGGCACGCAGCATGGCGAGAATATCTTTCTCGGTAAGAGCGCGCAGAGGCTTTTGGCCGATGCTGGGTAGCACGTCCTTGGTGAAGCTGCGGGTTAGTTCTGCATTGTCATCTTGGCGGGCCACGCCATCTTTTAGCCACTCGACGAACAGGTCGGCCACTGTCAGGTTCTCGGCAGCCAGGCGCTTGGCTCCGGCAATGGTCGCCTCGATCGCGGCCTGTTTTTCAATTTTGGCGGCTTTCTTCGCGGCGGTGGGGTTGATTCCTTCGCTTACTGTAACGCGCAGGCGGTCGCGCTCGGCACGGATGCTGGCAAGGCTTTTCTTGGGCCAAGAACCTAATGCTTGGTCGCGCTTGGCGCCATTCAGCTTGAACTCAAAACGAAACAGAACAGTAATGCCCCGTTTCCCGACGCGAACGCGCCCGACAATTCCGCCATCTTCTCGCAGAGTCAGGCCGCCATCATCAGCGGTAAGCGCTTCCAGTTGCTTGACTTGGATTTTTGCCATGCCCCTTCTGCCTATGTATTTTTACCCCACTTTTACCCCACCGAAAACGCCGGCTTGTATTGCTGTGTCTTGGGCGGTGTTGGACGGTAGATTAGCCTTATGGTGTTGTATTTGCTAGGGTGTTGTGGATTTATTTGGTTTTATTAGCGTCCAGTGGAATCCGATCTATAATGGCATGGGGTGCTAGGGGTCGAGTGTTAGAATCACTCCGTCCCGACCATATAAATCGAGGGGTTGCGAGATTCTATCTCGCGACCCCTTTTTATTTTTAGAGTTTTTTACCCCTACAAAATGACTGG
>LNAP01016323.1_pt1 | contig 19039 bp, 16 predicted proteins | sample 602601 | NCBI WGS metagenome assembly LNAP01 (sample SAMN02440304, study PRJNA202911) | soil metagenome | biome: Subtropical and temperate rainforests or woodlands; isolation source: soil samples (1 kg each in a 20% v/v slurry with milli Q water) were... ...
CTGCTCGCAGGCATAGGCGCCCAGGTTCAGCGTCATGGCCAGAATGCTGGCCACCTCGGGCGACAGGCGCACGCCCATGGACGGCAGGCCGAAGAACAAAAAGTACAGCTGGATGATGAACGGCGTGTTGCGAAACACCTCGACATAGGCGGCCACCCCAAAGCGCAGCGCTGCCCCACCGTACAGCCGGGACCAGGCGCAGGCAATGCCCAGCAGAACGCCCAGCGGAATGGCGATGCCGGTCAGCACCGCCGTCAGCACCAGCCCTTTGAGGAGCATGGGCCATTGGCCCAGCACCGTTGCGAAATCCATTGCCATGCGTGCAGTCCGTGATCAGAAAAAGAAAGGAGCCCTGGGCAACGGTGCGGCATTTGCGGGCACAGGCCCGCCGTCTTCCGCGCAGTGACACGGGCCCGTTGAACGCGGCCCTCAGTCCGGCAGGTTGCCCGTGCCGCGGCCCAGCCACTTTTGCGAGTACGACTCGAGCGTGCCGTCCTTCTTGGCGGCGCGCAGGATCTCGTTGATCTTGTTCAGCAACGTGGTCTCGCCCTTGCGCACGCCGGTGTAGTTGGGCGAGTCCTTGATCAGCAGCTTGTATTCGGCCTGCACTTTGGGATTTTTTTGCAGCGCAGCAGCGGCCACGGCAGCGCCCACTGCGACAAACTGGGTCTGCTGCGTCATGAAGGCGGCCATGGTGGCGTTGTCGTCCTCGAAGCGCTGGATCTTCAGGCTCTTGGGCGCCAGTTGCACCAAGGCGTCGTCCTGGATGGTGCCGCGCGTCACAGCCAGGGTCTTTCCGGCCAGATCGTCAAAGCTCTTGAGCTCCACGTTCTTCGGGCCGAACACGGCCTGGAAGAACGGCGCATAGGACGTGGAGAAATCGATGACCTTCTGGCGCTCTTCGTTCTTGCCCAGTGCAGAGACGATGACGTCGATCTTTTTGGACTGCAGGTAGGGAATGCGGTTGGGCGTGCTGACCGGCACCAGGTCGGCCTTGACGCCCAGCTTGTCGGCAATCAGCTGCGCGACAGCGACGTCCACACCGGTGGGCTTGAAGTCCGGGCCCATGAAACCATAAGGCGGGTAGTCGGTGGGAATGCCCAGGGAGATGCTTCCCTTGTCCATCACGGCCTTGAGCGAGCCATCTTGCTGCGCACTGGCACCGAACGACAGGGTCATGGCAACGGCAGCAACGGCACCGGCGGCGAAAGCTCTGCGACTGAATTTCATGAGGCACTCCGAGAAAAGAAAAAGAGGTTGTGTGCCACCTCATCAGCACATTGCGTGCCAGGCCGAAACAGCCGTTGCATGGCATCCGGCGGGCACCACACCCACGCCCCATTGCCAGGCAGAGACGCCCGCGCCCCACGGCCTTTTCTCTCTATAGAACGACCTGAAGAGCCAACGGCACAGCGCAGCGTGCGGGCACCTTTTTTGCTGTGCAGGGTGCATGCCGATTGAAACAATAGTTTCTTTGTTTCAGAATTCCGGCACAAATGTTTCACAACCGTGCACCACCGCCCCAAGCTGGGGCGCAACGCACAAACACAGGGAGCAGACACCCATGGCCTTGCCCGATGTACCGTCGTCCATGGAGGCCCGCGTGCGCCATATGTATGGCGATCTCTCGGAAGCCGAGCGCAAGCTGGCCGATGTGGTGCTGGCCCGGCAGGATGAATTGCTGGGCTACACCGCCACCGAGCTGGCGCAGCTGGCTGGCACATCCAAGTCCACGGCGGCGCGCTTCTTTCGCCGTGCGGGGTTTGCCGGTTTTGACGAGTTTCGCCAGCAGGTGCGCGCCCACCACACGCGCCAGTCACCGCTGGCCCGCATGGCGCAGGTGCAGCGCAAGGACAGCCTGGCCCAGCAGCTGCACACCACGCCCAGCGCCTGGCCGACTGGGCCGATGCCCTGCCCAATGCGCAGGTGCAGGGCGCACTGGCCCTGCTGTCCAAGGCGCGCAAGGTGTGGGTGGTGGGCTACCGCCACAGCCAGGTCACGGCCGGCTATGCCCAGGCCCTGCTGGCCCAGGTGCGCAGCGATGTGGCCAGCCTCAATGACGCCAGTGGCCGCGAAGCGGAGCTGCTGGCCACCGCCAGCGACAGGGACGTAGTGCTGGCCGTGGACTTTCGCCGCCGCAGCACCCGCCTGCCCGTGGTGCTGGCGGCGGCGCGCAGCATGGGTGCGCAAGTGGTTCTGCTGACCGATGCGCCAGTCTCTGCCCTGGCCATGCAGGCCCAGGTGGTCTTGCGTTGCGGCGCCAGCGCCCCCGATGGACTGTTTGACTCCTATGTCTGCGCCATCAGCCTGATGAACTTTCTGGCCGGCGCGTTTGCCGCGCAGTCCAAGACCGGCACCCACGCGCGCTTGCAGCGCATCGAACAGTTGCATGTGGTACTGGGCGACCTGGAGCCGCAGCTTTAAGGGCGCCCCGCGTGGCCACTCCCATTGACTTGATCCTTTTTCCTTCTGTTTGACCTGAAAGACACCATGTCCCCACTTCCCGCACTCACCGCTGAATGCCTGCGCAACCCCGCCGCTGACCGCCAGACCCCTTACGGCGAGCGCCGCAGCGCCATCCTGGGCGCACCGACGCTGGCGCTGGCCGAGCGCGAACTGACCAGCTGGCAGGGCTATGCGGCCACGCCACTGCACACCCTGCCCGCGCTGGCGCAGGCGCTGGGCGTGGCCGCCTTGCACTACAAGGACGAAGGCAGCCGTTTTGGCCTGGGCAGCTTCAAGGCCCTGGGTGGCGCCTATGCCGTGGCGCGCCTGCTGTGCCGTGAATTGGGCGCCCGCCTGGGCCGCCCGCTTTCCACGCAGGACCTGCTGACGCCCGAGCTGCGCGCACTGTGCGCCGACATCACCGTCACCTGCGCCACCGACGGCAACCACGGTCGGTCCGTCGCCTGGGGTGCGCAACTCTTTGGCTGCCGCTGCGTGATCTACATCCACGCCACGGTGAGCGAAGGCCGCCAGGCCGCCATTGCCCATTACGGTGCCGAGGTGGTGCGCACGCCGGGCAACTACGACGATGCCGTGCGCCAGGCCGATGCCGACGCCAAACGGCATGGCCGCTTCGTCATCTCGGACACCTCGTACCCCGGCTACATGGACGTGCCACGCGACGTGATGCAGGGCTACCAGCTGATGGTGCAGGAGGCCGCGCGACAGCTGGCGCAGCGCCCCACACACATCTTCGTGCAGGCCGGTGTGGGCGGTCTCGCCGCTGCGGTGTGCGGCTATTTTTGGGAGCGTGACGGCAGCGAGCGCCCGGTGTTTGTGGTGGTGGAACCCGACCGCGCCGATTGCCTGACGCAAAGCGCCAAGGCCGGGCGGCTCACCGCCGTTACCGGCGACATCAACACGCTCATGGCGGGCCTGGCGTGCGGCGAGGTATCGCACCTGGCCTGGGAAATTCTGGAACAAGGCACGGATGGCTTTTGCGTAATCAACGACCAGGCCGCCGTCGAGGCCATGCGCCTGCTGGCCCGCCCGCTCGGAAACGACCCCGTGATCGTGGCAGGCGAATCCGCGGTGGCCGGTGTGGCCGCCGCCGTGGCAGCCTGCCAGAGCGAAGCGGCCCGCGAGGTGCTGGGCCTCACGGCCGACAGCCGCATTCTGTTCTTTGGCAGCGAAGCAGCGACCGACCCCCAACTGTACGAGCAGCTGGTGGGCGAGAGCGCCGAGGCCGTCGCCACCCGCGCCGGAGCCCGCGCATGAGCGATACACCAACGATCAATGGCGCACGGCTGATGCAGCGCATCGCCGAACTGGGCCAGTTTGGCGCACTGCCCGGCGGCGGCACCAACCGCCTGGCGCTGTCGGACGCCGACCGTGCGGCACGCGACTGGACCGTGCAGCAGATGCGCACACTGGACATGGACGTGGAAATCGACGCCATCGGCAACGTGTTTGCCACCTACGCCGGAACCGCTGACCTGCCCCCCGTGGCCACTGGCAGCCACATCGACACCGTGCGCACCGGCGGCCTGTACGACGGCAACTATGGCGTGCTGGCGGGGCTGGAAGTGGTGGCCGCGCTGCGCGATGCCGGCGTGCGCACGCGCCGCCCGCTGCAGGTGGCTTTTTTCACCAATGAGGAAGGCGCGCGCTTTCAGCCCGACATGCTGGGCAGCCTGGTGCATGTGGGCGGCATGCCGCTGGCCGAAGCGCTGGCCAGCGTGGCGGTGGACGACGGCGCCACGCTGGGCGCCGAGCTGGCGCGCATTGGCTACGCCGGCCCGGTGCCCGTGGGCGCGCCACGCGTGGACAGCTTTGTCGAACTGCACATCGAGCAAGGCCCGGTGCTGGACCGCGAAGGCGTTGCCATCGGCGTGGTGGAAGGCGTGCAGGGCATTTGCTGGATGGAGTTCAGCTTCAGTGGCCACAGCAACCATGCGGGCACCACACCCATGGCGCTGCGCTGCGATGCCGGCATGGCGGCCATGCGCTGCGCCGCCTTTGTGCATGAACTGGTGGCGCGCTATGGCGGGCGCCAGCTGGGCACGGTGGGCGCAGTGACGCTGCAGCCCAACCTGATCAACGTGATTCCGAGCCGCGCCGTGATGACCGTGGACCTGCGCAACACCGACGGCGCGCTGCTGCACGCCGCGCAGGCCGAGATGCTGGCCCACGCCCGGCGGGTGGCGGCCGAGCATGGCGTGCAGTTCAGCCACCGCCAGCTGGCCGACTTTGCGCCGGTGCAGTTTGACGCGGCACTGCGCCACGCGCGGGCGGCAGGCCTGTCCACGCTGCGCATGCCCAGCGGCGCCGGCCATGACGCGCAGATGCTGGCACGCGTGTGCCCCACGGCGATGGTGTTTGTGCCCAGCGCCGGCGGGCTGAGCCACAACGTGCGCGAGCACACCGACGCGCAGCAGCTGGAGCAAGGTGCCAACGTGCTGCTGCAGGTGATGCTGGAGCGGGCCAACCGTGCTTGATGCCGGCACATCACGATTTGAATAAAAAAGGCCTCTAGCGCTTATTCAACAAGCGCAAGCAGCTATCATTTTTGAAGAAAGCAACCGCCTCTTATGTCTCGCATCGTCAACGTAGCGCTGGGCCAACTGGGCCCGATCCAACGCACCGACAGCCGCACGGCCGTGGTCCAACGCCTGTGCACCATGATGCGCGAGGCGCACAGCCTGGGCGCACATGTCATCGTCTATCCGGAGCTGGCGCTGACCACCTTTTTCCCGCGCTGGTACCTGGAAGACCCGGCCGAGATCCACCGCTACTTTGAGCGCAGCATGCCCAGCGCCGAAACGCAGCCGCTGTTCGAATTGGCCAAGGAACTGGGCGTGGGGTTTTACCTTGGCTACGCAGAGCTGGCCGAAGAAGCGGGCCGGCTGATGCAGTACAACACCGCCATCCTGGTGGACCGCACGGGCGGCATCGTCGGCAAATACCGCAAGATCCATGTGCCGGGCCATTTCGAGCACGAACCCTGGCGCAAATTCCAGCACCTGGAAAAGCGCTATTTCACGCCGGGCAAATCATTTGACGTGCACCAGGCCTTTGGCGGCACCGTGCAACGACCGCCGCTGGGCCGAGACCTACCGCGTCATGGCGCTGCAGGGCGCAGAGATGATCTTCATTGGCTACAACACGCCGGTGCACAACGCGCCGGCACCGCAGCACGACGATCTGTCACTCTTCCACAACCAGCTGGCCGTGCAGGCCGGCGCCTACCAAAACGGCTGCTGGGTTGCCAGCGTGGCCAAGGGCGGCGTCGAAGAAGGCGTGGACAGCATCGCCGGCAGCCTGCTGGTGGCGCCCTCGGGCGAAGTGGTTGCACGCTGCACCACCAAGGACGACGAGGTGGTGCTCGGACGCTGCGACCTCGACTTTTGCGCCATCTACAAGCGCACTACATTCAACTTTGATCTGCACCGCCACCCCGAATGCTATGGGCTGATCGTGCAGAAAAAGGGCGAGACGCTGGCCGCCGATGGCAGCCCCTGGCAGGGCTGAGAGGCCGAGGTAGCGGGAATAAAAAAAGAGAGCCGACGGCTCTCTTTTCATGGGCTGGGTAACCGCTCTGCGATCCCCGTCCACCCGCTGCGCTGCGCGGGCGTGGCTTACTGGCCGTCCCAGCGGCGCAGCACCAGGCTGGCGTTGGTTCCGCCAAAGCCGAAGCTGTTGGACAACACGGTGCGCAGCGGTGCATCACGCGCCTCGCGAACGATGGGCATACCTTCGGCGGCGGGGTCGAGGTTCTCGATGTGGGCCGAGCCGGCGATAAAGCCCTCTTGCAGCATCAGCAGGCAGTAGATGGCCTCTTGCACTCCCGTGGCACCTTGCGAGTGGCCGGTGAGCGACTTGGTACTGGAAAACGGCGGCACCGCATCGCCAAACACCGCACGCAGCGCGCGCAGCTCTGGCAGGTCACCCACCGGGGTGGAGGTGCCGTGCATGTTGATGTAGTCGATGGGGCCGTCCAGGCCCTCGATGGCCTGGCGCATGCAGGCAATGGCGCCGTCACCCGAAGGCGCCACCATATCCACGCCGTCCGACGACAGGCCAAAACCCACAATCTCGGCCAGGATGGTGGCACCACGGGCCTGGGCATGTTCCAGGCTTTCCAGCACCATGGCACCACCACCACCAGCGATCACAAAACCGTCGCGGTTGGCGTCGTAGGGGCGGGACGCCGTCTCGGGGGTATCGTTGTAGGCGCTGGACATGGCGCCCATGGCGTCAAACAGCATGGCCAATTGCCAGCTCAACTCTTCACCACCGCCTGCAAACATCACGTCTTGCAGGCCAAAAGCAATCTGCTGCGCCGCCATGCCGATGCAATGGGCCGACGTGCTGCAGGCCGAGGTGATGGAGAAATTGATGCCCTTGACCGCAAACGCGGTGGACAAATTGGCCGACACGGTGGAGCCCATGCAGCGCGTGACCTGGTACGGCCCGACACGGCGGATGCCCTTGCTGCGCAGGATGTCGGCGGCTTCAACCTGGTTCGCGGACGATGCCCCGCCCGAACCCATGATGAGGCCGGTGCGTGGGTTGGAGACCTGTTCAGGTGTCAGGCCGGCCTGGGCAATCGCGTCCTTGAGCGACAGGTAGGCATAGGCGGCCGCGTCACCCATGAAGCGGCGCAGTTTGCGGTCGATCAGTGCGTCAAGGTCAACCTGCGGTTTTCCAGCCACCTGGCTGCGCAGGCCCATTTCGGCAAATTCGGGCATGGCCACGATGCCGGACTTGCCTTCGCGCAGCGACGCGGTGACGGTCGCCATGTCGTTGCCAATGCACGAGACGATGCCCGAGCCCGTGATCACCACGCGTTTCATGCGGCCTCTCCTTGCGGTGCTCCGTCTTTTGCCGCGTCTTCCTCGCGCTTGAACAAGCCCACGCGCAGGTCGTTGGCCACGTAAATCTCTTTGCCATCGGCCAGCAGGCGGGCATCGCCAATGGCCATGACCAGCTTGCGCTTGATGACGCGCTTGATGTCGATTTCGTAGGTCACCAGCTTGACGTCAGGCCCTACTTCGCCGGTGAACTTGACTTCGCCCGCACCCAGCGCACGGCCACGGCCAGGCAGCTGCAGCCAGGTCAGGTAAAAACCGATGAGCTGCCACATGGCATCCAGCCCCAGGCAGCCGGGCATGACCGGGTCGCCCTGGAAATGGCAGGCAAAAAACCACAGGTCAGGGCGCACATCGAGCTCGGCCCGGATTTTCCCCAGCCCATGGGCGCCGCCATCGCTGTCGATGTGGGTGATGCGGTCAAACATCAGCATGGGTGGCAGCGGCAGACGCCCGCTGTCAGCGCCGAACAGCCGGCCCTCGCCCGAGGCAATCAGTTGTTCATAGGAAAAGGAATCTGCCATTTTCAGTCGTGCTCCAGAACAGCGGCCGTGCCGCTTCAAAAATTCACCATTTGCAACCCCCTGCTACCGGTTGCAGGGCTCCATTATCAAGGCACATCCAGGCCGACCGACCGCACAGCCGCCGATTGGCCTGCCGACCGACCACCACTCCCCCGCACGGCATGACCTGGATCAATGCCTGCCATGCCGTGCGGCCGCGTGCCGTGGTGTTGGGTTTAGCGCCGCCAGCGCCGCGCGAACGCCGCACCGGCAACCACGCACACGCCCACCACCCACAAGGGCGCCAGGCCCCAGCGCGCCACCCACCAGGCATACGGCGTGATGCCCCAGCCCTGCTGTGCGCTGAGCCCGCGCCCGTGCACCTCGCCGGTCAGCACGCCACGGGTGTGGCGTGCCAGCGCATGGGTGACCACGCCCCGATGGTCGATGATGGCGGTGGCCCCGGTGTTGGTTGCGCGCACCATGGGGCGCTCGAACTCCAGCGCACGCATGCGGCTGATCTGCAGATGCTGGTCGATGGCGACGGTGTCGCCAAACCAGCCAATGTTGCTGAAATTGACAAACAGCGTGGGGGCGGTGGCCGGGTCCGCAAACCGTGCGCCCAGCTCTTCGCCAAACAAGTCCTCGTAGCAGATGTTGGGGGCAATGCGCTGCCCCGCCCAGGCCAACGAGGGCTGCCCAACGGCACCGCGATTGAAGTCGCCCAGGGGAATGTTCATCATGGCCGTGAACCACTTGAAGAACGGCGGGATGAACTCGCCGAACGGCACCAGATGGTGCTTGTCATACTGGTACGGCACCTGCTGGGCGGGCTTCAGGCCCAGCACCGAATTGGTGTAGCCGCGCGCCTCGTCGCCCAGCGGAATGCCGATCAGCGCTGCCTGCTGGCCCTGGCCGAAATGCGCCGCCAGCCCCTCCAGATACCCCGGCATGAGTTGCTGCGGCAGCAGCGGGATGGCGGTTTCAGGCGCCACGACGAGGGTTGCCTTGGCCGCGAGCAGTGCATCGGCATACCACCGCAGCGCCAGCGGCACGCCGCTGCCGGGCTGGAACTTTTCGTCCTGCGGAATATTGCCCTGCAGCAGTGCCAGGCTGATGGGGGCAGGCTGCGCCGCCGCCGGTGTGTGGCACCACTCGATGGCGCATTGGCGCTGCAGCCCCGCGCCCACCAGCACCAGCGCGCCCCCCGACACGAGTGCCCAGGCGCGCAGGCTGCGCCAATCGCTGGTGCGCGCCTGCGCCAGCAGCATGGCCAGCACCGCGGCCACGAACCCGACGCCATACACCCCCACGGTGCGCGCCAGCGCACTCAAGGGCCCTTGCACATGTGCATAGCCGCCAGCGCCCCAGGGAAAGCCCGTCCACAGCGTGCCGCGGGCCAGCTCGGCCAGCAACCAGACCGCTCCGAAAAGCATAGCTACCAGCGCACGGTGGGCGGGCGCAAAACGCGAAAAAAGCGCCAAAGCGGCAGCGTAATAGCCGCCCAGAAAGCCCGCCAACCCCAGCACGGCAACCACCGCGAGCGGCGCCGCCAGGCCGCCATAGGTGTGCATGGAGATGAAAAGCCACCAGAAGGTGGCCGCCAGCCAGGCGGTGGCGAACACCCAGCCCAGGCCGGCAGCCTGGCGCCAGGTCGTTGGGCCGCGCACCAGCCAGGCCAGCACCGCCAGCGACAGGATTTGCAGCCACCACTGCGGCGCGCCATTCCCGGGCCAGGCCAGCGACAACGCCTGCGCCACACCCGCCGCAGCGGCCAGGCAGGCGCGCACGGCGAACGCAGCCCCAGGCAGGCGTGGCAGCCGGGCCATCAGTCGGCGGCGCTGTTTTCGTCGACGCGCGACACCTTGAACCAGCGCACTGCGCCGCCCTTGGTGTGCAGCACCACAAAGTGCAGTCCGCACAGCTGCAGGTGCTCGCCCCGCTTGGGAACATGGCCCATTTCGTGGGCGATCAAACCGCCGATGGTGTCAAAGGATTCGTCGGGATCGCTGCCCTGCACGGCCACGCCAAAGGCCTCGGCAACGCGCTCGATGGGGGTGTCGCCGCTCACGCGGTAGGTCTGGTCTGCCAGGCCGAAGATGTCGCCTTCGTCTTCGGGGATATCGAACTCGTCTTCGATCTCGCCCACGATCTGCTCCAGCACGTCCTCGATGGTGACCAGGCCGGCCACGCGGCCAAACTCGTCGATCACGATGGCCAGGTGGTTGCGGTTGCCGCGAAACTCGCGCAGCAGATCGTTCAGGCCCTTGGTTTCCGGCACAAAGGCGGCCGGGCGCAGCAAGGCGCGGATGTTCAGCTCGGGTGCCCGCTGCAGCTTGAGCAGGTCTTTGGCCATGAGGATGCCGATGATGTTCTCGCGCTCGCCCTGGTACACCGGAAAGCGCGAGTGCGCGGTGCTGATCACCTGGCGCAGCAACTCGTCAAAGGGCGCTTCGATGTTGACGAGGTCCATGCGCGGGGCGGCCACCATCACATCGCCGGCGGTCATGTCGGCCATGCGGATGACGCGTTCAAGCATTACGCGGGAGTCGGCGCCGATGACCTGGTTGTCTTCGGCCTCGGCCAGGGTTTCGATGAGCTCTTCGGTGGAATCCGGTCCGGGGTGGATGAACTCGGCCACTTTTTGCAGGAAGGTGCGCTTGTCTTCCTTTTCGGGCAAGCGCTGGGGGTGCGGGTCAGACACTGTCTTGGAGTGCAGGACACAGCCCTCTAGGATAGCGGATTGTCGTGACAACGCTTGCATTGCAGGCCCGTGACCGCGATGCTGGCGCTATTCGGCTGACTGGTGGCGGGCGTGCCGCACGCCCTGGCGCACTTCCTGCACGCCGGCCAGAAAGTCCCAGAACTGCTTGGCCTGGCGCTTGAGGCGGTAGTCCATTTCGGCAAATTGCTGCTCGACGATCTCGGCCATGCGGGTGTCAAAGCTGGCCGGCGGAATCTGTAGATAGGCTTCCGATTCCGAGCCGTCGCGCTGCACCGTGGCGCCGGCCTTGCGCGCGATCTTGAGCATGGCCGCGTTTTCCGACAGCGCATGGATGAACACCATGTTCACCCCCTCATTGCGGGCATGCATGATGGCCCGGTCAAACAGACGCGCACCAAAGCCACGCCCCCGGGCTTTCTTGAGCACCGACACGCCAAACTCGGCACATTGCTTGTGTTCGGTTTGCTCGGCAAACGCCAGGTGGGCCATGGCAATCAGCTCCAGGCGGCGGTTGTAGATGCCGAAGATCTCGTCGCGATCAAAATCGAGCTGCTCGGTGTAGCGCCGAATCTGCTCATCCGTGGCCGAATAGCCAAAACGCAGATACCGGTCTGCCGGATCGAGCTGCAGCAGGTGCTGCGTGATGCGCTCACGGTAAGAGGGGCCCAAGGCACGGATGGGCACCATCAGTGGCGTGGGCGCGGTGGCATCGTCCGGCGAATGGCCGGCAAAGGGCGTCAGCATGTCCTTGCCTGCGTCCCACGAAGCTTTGAGCCAGTCTTTGGTTGCGATCATGGAAGTCACCTTAAGGGTTATCCCTTATATTTTCCCGCGAATTTGCTGCGCTGCAACAAAATTGGGTGCGCCCACCAAAAACAAACAAAACAGGCTCTAGCCCTTTTAAACAAAGCGCTTGATGCTATTTTTTCAATAGTGTTTGTTACAAAATTGTGTCTGACCAGTCGCCCACAGCCCTCACACCGGCACTGCGGTGGTGGCTTTCACCCGGTCCAACACAAAGCTCGTCTTGCAGTCCTGCACGCTGGGATGTTTGAGCAGTGTGTCCATGATGAAGCGGCTGTAGTGCGCCATGTCTGCCACCACCACGCGCAACAGATAGTCCATCTCGCCCGTGAGCGCGGCGCACTCCACCACTTCTGGCCAGGTCTGCACGCTGGCACGAAACAGGTCCATGGGATTGCGCTTATGGCTTTCGGTGTGTTTTTCGAGCCGCACATTGAGGTAGGCCGTCAGCCCCAGCCCCACGGCCTCGGGCTTCACCAGGGCCACATAGCGGGCGATCACGCGTTTCACGCGCCGCAGCACCGCACTCGGGGACAACCCGACCTGCTCGCCAATCACGTCGTAGGTTTCGCGCCCGTTGTCCTGCAAGCGGCGCAGGATGGCCTTGTCCAGCTTGTCGAGGGCATTGGCGTCGTTCATTGCGCAGGATTCTACGAACAAGGCTTGCGCCCGGCGCCCCAGGGCGCGGGGTACCAAGCATGCCCTGAATTGGACGCCCCGGCTGCTAGTGGACAGCCAGGCCACCCAACGCTGGCAACCTGCACCACCATTTGATCATTCGCACAATTTCTGCAAACCAAAGGCAAAAGCCTCTTGATTTCGCCAGAAACATGAGCCAGTCCGCACCTAAAGTCCATGACATTCATCCACAACGAATGCCGGAGACACCCCATGAACGCCGCCCTGCCGCAACAAGCCATTGCCCAAATCGAAGCCTGGGGCAATCCCATGGGCCTGATGGGGTTCGAGTTCGTCGAGTTCACCTCGCCCACCCCGGGCGTGCTGGAGGCAGTGTTTGAAAAGCTCGGCTTCACGCTGGTGGCCAAGCACCGCTCCAAGGACGTGGTGCTGTACCGCCAGAACGGCATCAACTTCATCCTCAACCGCGAGCCCCAGAGCCAGGCGGCCTACTTCGGCGCCGAGCACGGCCCCTCGGCCTGCGGCCTGGCGTTTCGCGTCAAGGATGCGCACAAGGCCTACAACCGCGCGCTGGAACTGGGCGCCCAGCCTATCGAGATTCCCACCGGCCCGATGGAGCTGCGCCTGCCCGCCATCAAGGGCATCGGCGGCGCGCCGCTGTACCTGATCGACCGCTTTGAAGACGGCAAGTCGATCTACGACATCGACTTTGAATTCATCGACGGCGTGGACCGCCGCCCCGTGGGCCATGGCCTCAACGAGATCGATCACCTCACGCACAACGTGTACCGCGGCCGGATGGGCTTCTGGGCCAATTTCTACGAAAAGCTGTTTGGCTTCCGCGAGATCCGCTACTTCGACATCCAGGGCGAATACACCGGCCTGACCTCCAAGGCCATGACCGCGCCCGACGGCAAGATCCGCATCCCGCTCAACGAAGAATCCAAGCAAGGCGGCGGACAGATCGAAGAATTTTTGATGCAGTTCAACGGCGAGGGCATCCAGCACATCGCGCTGATCTGCGACGACATCCTGGCCACGGTGGACAAGCTCGGGCTGGCCGGCGTGCCCATGGCGCCCGCCCCCAACGACATTTACTACCAGATGCTCGACACCCGCCTGCCCGGCCACGGCCAGCGGGTCAGTGAACTGCAGGCGCGCGGCATCCTGCTGGACGGCACCACGGCCGACGGCACGCCGCGCCTGCTGCTGCAGATATTCTCCACGCCCATGCTGGGCCCGGTGTTCTTCGAGTTCATCCAGCGCAAGGGCGACTACCGCGACGGTTTTGGCGAAGGCAACTTCAAGGCGCTGTTCGAGTCGCTGGAGCGCGACCAGATCGAGCGCGGCGTGCTCGAAGCCAAAAAGCCCTGAGCGGTAGAAGGCCATGGCCGTCGAATCCGTTGTCACACCTGTTGTGTATGGCGCCAGCACCCGCCCGCCGCGCGGCGACTACAGCCGCGCGGGCGCCGACTACACCTGTCCGCAGAACATTGCCGCCTACACCGCCGCCGACCACGACACCTATCGGCGCCTGTACGAACGCCAGTTGGCCCTGTTGCCGGGCCTCGCGAGCGAGGCGTTCATCGCAGCACTGCCCGCACTGGGCATTCAGGACCACATTCCGCGTTTTGAAGAGATCAACGAGCGCCTGGTCAAGGCCACAGGCTGGGAGATCGTGGGCGTGCCGGGCCTGATCCCCGAAGTGCCTTTTTTCACCCTGCTGGCCAACCGCAAGTTTCCGGTGACGGACTGGATTCGCACGCCCGCAGAGTTTGACTACATCGTCGAGCCCGACATCTTCCACGACCTGTTCGGCCATGTGCCGCTGCTGTTCAACCCGGTGTTTGCGGACTACGTGCAGCGCTACGGCCAGGGCGGTCTGAAGGCGCAGGGCCTGGGCGCGTGCGAGATGCTCTCGCGTTTGTATTGGTACACCATCGAGTTTGGCTTGATCCGCGAGGCGGGCGGGTTGCGGGCGTATGGCGCGGGGATTTTGAGTTCGTCGGGGGAGTTGGCGTATTCGGTGCAAAGCCCGGAACCGCAACGCCGGCCCTTGCAACTGGAGCGCACGATGCGCACGCGCTACAAGATCGATACCTACCAGCAGACGTATTTTGTGATCGACAGTTTTGAGCAGCTGTTTGACATGACAGCGGCGGACTTTGCGCCGATCTATGAGCGGCTGCGGGGGTTGCCGGAGTTTGCGGCGGATGAGCGGGAGGTGGTTGCGGGTTGAATTTTGAATGAAATTGACTGCGAGCGCATATCCATCAAGCGCTAGAGCCTAAAAACACCAAAAACCACCCTCACCCCCGCGCCATCTCCTTCAGACACGCCCGCATCACCGCAGGATCAAACGCCATCTGCATATGCGCCACCCCCTCCACCAACCGGTTATCCGCGCCCATCAACATCGCCGTACCCGCAGGAAAAACGATGTTGTCGCAGTTCGAATACCAGCAAATAAACCGGGCCGCTCGGGCAGCGGGCTCGTCCTGCTGTAGCTGCTGCACCCAGTCACTCCCCAACGCCATCTGCTGGCCATTGACCGAGCGACTGAAGCGCCCGGCCCAGGTGCCGCCATGCGGTGTGCCCAGCGTAATGACCCGGTGCACGCGCGCCGCAGCGCGGTCCGCAGGCAAGGAGCGCAGCCAGGCGCGGGCCACCAGCCCGCCCATGCTGTGGCCCACCACCACCGGCGCCATGCCGGTGACCTCGGTCACGCGCTGCACTGCGGCGTCGATGGTGGCCGCGTAGTCGTCCATCGAGCCAAAGGCGGGCTCCAGCGTGACCGCCACATAGGCATGGCCGCGCTCGCGCAGCGCAGCCAGCCACGGCAACCAGAACCCCCGGTTGCACAGAAAGCCATGCACCAGCACCACGCCCCGGCGCGTGGCCCGCTGGCCGGGCGCCAGGGGCGGCAACCAGTCGGGCACGGCGCTGTGGCGAAAGGGCTGGCGCCAGCCGAACACCGCCAGCGCCAACCGTGCCTCGGCCCACCAGGCCGATGCCAGCTGCCGCCATGACGGCCGTGGCGCGGGGTCAGCGCGGTTCACACGCAGCATGGTCACGAACTGCAGCCCCAGCACCAGCCCGAACAATGCCAGCGCGACGGCCACGCCCGCCAGCGCCATCAGCGGCGAGCGGGGCCATTGCCATGCCAGCCAGGCGATCGTGGCCAATAGGTTGAAGAGGACCACGGCTTGCTGCCAGCGTGCGTTCATGGATTCAGGGGGTGTAGCAATGAAACAGTCCGCATTGTGCGGCCAGCCCCAGGAGGACTTGCGATGGACGTCGCCCACACCATCCGCGGCGGCATTGCCGCTGTAAACGCCCTGCGCCAGCGCTGTCGCCTGCGAGACGGAACTGGCGCGCACCCTAGGACAAGCCCGGTAGCCGAGCCCGCGCCCCTGCTCCGACAATCTGGGCCCACACACCTTAGATCGTGAACACGTTCCGAGAACCTGCCCACCGGAACACCCGAGGACACCGCATGGAAAAGATTTGGCTCAAAAGCTACCCCCCGGGGGTTCCCCACGATGTGCAGCCCGAGCAATACCGCTCGGTGGCGCACCTGCTGGAAGAATCCTTTCGCAAGCACGCCTCGAGCCCGTTTTCGGTCTGCATGGACCAGTGGATGTCCTACGGCGAACTCGATCGCCTGTCGGCGGCCCTGGGCGCCTACCTGCAGGGCCTGGGGCTGGAGCCTGGCGCGCGCGTGGCGATCATGCTGCCCAACGTGCCCCAGTTTGGCGTGACCATGGCCGCCGTGCTGCGCGCCGGCTACACCTGCGTCAACGTGAACCCGCTCTACACCGCCCGCGAGCTGGAGCACCAGCTCAAGGACTCGGGCGCCACGGCCATCGTGATCCTGGAGAACTTTGCCCACACCCTGAGCGAGATCATCGAGCACACCGCCGTACAGCAGGTGGTGATGGCGTCCATGGGCGACCTGCTGGGCGCGGTGTATGGCCCGTGGATCACCTTTGCCGTGCGCCATCTGGCCAAGATGGTGCCCACCTACGAGCTGCCCCTGTCCAACGGGCGCAAGGTCGTCCCTTTCAAGAAGGCGCTGGCGCTGGGCGAGCGCCGCACGCTGGCGCCCAGCCAGGCCACGCTCGATTCCACCGCCTTTTTGCAATACACCGGCGGCACCACCGGCCTGTCGAAAGGTGCGGTGCTGACCCACCGCAACATCGTGGCCGCCACACTGCAGGCCGAGGCCTGGTTCACACCCGCTTTGTCGAAGGTGGGCGACCTGAGTAAGGCGAACAGCATTGCCGCGCTGCCGCTGTACCACATCTTCGCGCTCACGCTGTGCCTGCTGGCCATACGCCAGGGCTCCAGCCTCACGCTGATTCCCAACCCGCGCGACATTCCCAAATTCGTCGAGGTGCTCAAGAACATGCTGCCCGCCGTGAACACGCTGTTCAACGCGCTGCTGCAAAACCCGCAGTTCAAGTCGATCGATTTCTCGCACCTGTGCGTGTCACAGGCCGGGGGCATGGCCGCCAGCGAAGGCACGGCCAAGCAATGGCAAAAGGTCACGGGCAGCACCATGATCGAAGGCTGGGGCATGAGCGAAACCTGTGCCATCGGCACCAACAACCCCGTGACCAACACCGGGTTCAGCGGCACCATCGGCCTGCCGCTGCCGGGCATCGACATCGCCATCAAGGACGACGCGGGCTGCAATCTGCCGCTCGGCGAATCGGGCGAGATCTGCATCCGCGGCCCCAACGTAATGACGGGCTACTACAACCAGCCCGCCGAAAACGCCCTGGCCTTCACGGCCGACGGCTTCATGCGCACGGGCGACATCGGCATCATGGATGCGCAGGGCTACACGCGCATCATCGACCGCAAGAAGGACATGATCCTGGTGAGCGGCTTCAACGTGTTCCCCAACGAACTGGAGCAAGTCATCTCGCTGTGCCCCGGCGTGGTGGAATGCGCGGCCGTGGGCGTGGCCGACGAGAAGCAGGGCGAGGCGATCAAGGTCTTCGTCGTGAGGAGCGACCCGGCACTGACCGAGGACGAGGTGGCCAACTACTGCCACGCCAACCTCACCGGCTACAAACGGCCGAAGTACATCGAGTTCCGCGACGACCTGCCCAAGACCAATGTGGGCAAAATCCTGCGGCGCGAGCTGCGCACGGCCAAATAATTCGCTCACTCATTTATCCATAGCAGATGCCGCACACCCAGCCTGCGCTACCGCCAGATATCACAGTGCTGGAGCGCGGCTGGCTGTCGGCCAACAACATTGTTTTCAGCGGCCGGCACGGCACGGCGGTGGTGGACACGGGTTACTGCAGCCACGCCGACCAGACGGTGGCGCTGGTGCACGGCGCGCTGGCGGGCCGCGCGCTTGACCGCATCCTCAACACCCACCTGCACAGCGACCACTGCGGCGGCAACGCCGCTCTGCAGCAGGCCTGGCCGGGCGCAGAAACCGCCATCCCGCCAGGGCAGGCCGCCCATGTGCGCCACTGGGATGCCTACGCGCTGAGCTACACCCCCACCGGCCAGCAATGCCCACCCTTTCGCTGCGACACCCTGCTGCAGCCCGGCACCACCACGCTGCTGGGCGACAGGGCCTGGCAGGTGCACGCCGCGCCGGGGCACGACCCGCACTCGGTGGTGCTGTTCGAGCCGCACAACGGCATCCTGATCTCGGCCGATGCGCTGTGGGAAAGTGGTGTTCCCCGAGCTGGAGGGCGAAAGCGCCTTTGCCGACGTGGCCGCCACGCTGGATGTGATCAAGAAGCTCGCGCCCAAGGTGGTGATCCCGGGCCACGGGCCGGTGTTTACCGACGCGGACCACGCCCTGGAAGGCGCCCGCCGCCGCCTGGACGGCTTCGCCCGCAACCCAGCCAAACATGCGCTCTACGCCGCCAAGGTGCTGCTCAAATACAAGCTGCTGGAGTGGCAGAAAATTGCCCTGGCAGACTTGCTCGCCTGGGCGCAGACCACGCCATATTTCGGCATGTTGCACGCCCGCTACTTTGCCGACCAGGCCGAGGCCCCGTGGCTGCACAGCCTGGCCGACGATCTGGTGCGGTCTGGTGCTGCCGTGCGCCAGGGCGAGTGGCTGCACAACGCCTGAGAGACTGAAAGTCTTTCATCCATATCCGCTTTGCACGCCAAAACAGGCGCTAGCGCTTATACAGAAAGCGCCAGCAGCTATTTAATCAATAGCAAACAGCCGCCACATGCCAGCGCGCGGGGCATCACGGCAGATCCTTGTTGACTTCAGGTGCAGCGGCTTCGCGCGGGCCCACCGTGCCCAGGCGGCTTTTGAGCGACTGCGGCTGGCCCGTCAGCATGGCTGCGTAATTGGTGGTGTTGGCCAGCACCTTTTTCACGTAGTCGCGCGTTTCGGCAAAGGGCACGTTTTCGGCCCAGATGGCGGCGTCGAGCACCGGGCCGTTGCGCCAGCTGCGCGGACGGCCGGGGCCGGCGTTGTAGGCTGCGGCGGCCATGGGCATGGAGCCGGCGAAATCGTCGAGCGCCAGCTTGAGGTAGGCCGTGCCGATGGTGATGTTGGTTTCGTGGTCGTTGATCTGGTCGGCCGTGAAGTTGGTCAACCCGATCTTTCGGGCCGTCCAGCGGGCCGTGGCCGGCATCACCTGCATGAGGCCCGAGGCACCCACATGCGAGCGCGCATCCATCACGAAACGGCTTTCCTGACGGATGAGCCCATACACATAGGCCGGGTCCAGCCCGATGCCCTGGGCGCGCTCCACCACGGCGTTGCGAAACGGCGTGGGAAAGCGCTGCGTGGTGTCGGTGACGGTCTTGGTGCGCTCGCTGGTGTTGATGCAGCGGTCCCACACCTCGCGCTGGCAGGCCAGGTCGGCCGCGGCCAGCAGCTCGCGGTCGGCCATGCCGCCGGGGGTGTGCAGGTTGGTGGTGTAGTTCCACTCGCGTACGCCTTCACTGCGCAGGCCCAGCACAATGGCGTAAAGGCCGCGGTTGAGGCCCGGGTTGGCGCGGGCAGCGGCCTTCTCTTCGGCGGTCAGCGGCGCGGGCGCGGGCGGCGTGGT
>LNAP01019535.1_pt1 | contig 19038 bp, 11 predicted proteins | sample 602601 | NCBI WGS metagenome assembly LNAP01 (sample SAMN02440304, study PRJNA202911) | soil metagenome | biome: Subtropical and temperate rainforests or woodlands; isolation source: soil samples (1 kg each in a 20% v/v slurry with milli Q water) were... ...
GGTCAGCAAGGTCGCCTTCACCAGCTCGTCGTCCCACTTCACCGCCAGGGCCTTGGTGGCCTTGTCGATCTGGGTCTCCAGGAAGGCGTAGAGGTTCTTGGCGTAGAGCTGCGAGGCAGTCGCCGCCAGGCGCCCCGGCACGTTGAGGTGCCCGACGATCTTGACGCCGTTCGCCGTGGTCACAACCTCGCCGGAAACCGCGCCCTCGACATTGCCGCCGCGCTCGACCGCCAGATCCACCAGGATCGAGCCCGGCTTCATCGCCGCCACCATCGCCGCACTCACCAGCACCGGCGCCGCACGGCCGGGGATCAGCGCCGTGGTGATCACCACGTCCTGCTTGGCGATATGGGCGGCGGTCAGCGCCGCCTGCTTGGCCTGATACTCCGCCGACATCGGCTTGGCGTAGCCCCCCGACGTCTCGGCCTGCTTGAACTCGTCATCCTCGACCGCGATGAACTTGGCCCCGAGGCTCTCCACCTGCTCCTTGGAGGCCGGCCGCACATCGGTGGCCGACACCACGGCCCCTAAACGACGCGCCGTCGCCACCGCCTGCAGCCCGGCAACGCCGGCGCCCATCACGAAGACCCGCGCCGCCGGCACGGTGCCGGCCGCCGTCATCATCATCGGGAACGCCCGACCGAACTCGGCGGCCGCATCCACCACCGCGCGATAGCCGGCAAGGTTCGCCTGGGAGGACAAGACGTCCATCACCTGCGCCCGCGTGATGCGCGGCATCAGCTCCATCGCGATGGTCGAGACACCAGCCCCGGCGAGTTCCGCCAGCTCCGCCTCATGGCCATACGGGTCCATGATCGCCACAACCAGCGCGCCCGGGGCAACGCCCTTGAGCTGCGCGGCTTTGGGCCGACGCACGCCGAGAACGACATCCGCGCCCTTCACAGCCGCGGCGTTGGTGGCCGCAATGCTGGCACCCGCGCCAACATAATCCGCGTCCAGCACCCCCGACGCCACCCCGGCACCCGAGGCCACCACGACCTCCGCACCCAGCGCAACAAACCGCTTCACCGTATCCGGAGAACCCGAAACCCGAGGCTCAACACCAAAATCCTCATGCAAGATACATAGGCGCATATCCCTTCCTCCCTCGAAGGTCGTCTCATTCGACGTTATTCAATCTTCCAGAATGACGAGCAGGTCCTTGGCGTCGATGGAGCTGCCCGGCGAAACGAGTATTTCCTGCACCACTCCGGCGCGCGGTGCGTGAATGGCGGTTTCCATCTTCATCGCCTCGATGGTCAATAGCACGTCGCCGCTCGACACCACTTGCCCGCTATGCACGGCGAGCGAGGAGATGGTGCCCGGCATCGGCGCCGCGACATGGAATTCATTGCCGTCTTCCGCCTTGCGGCGGCCGGCGATCTTCGGCACGGCGGCGCGGTCCGCCACCATGATCATGCGCGGCTGGCCGTTCAGCTCGAAGAACACCTCGACCAGCCCGTCGTCGCGTGTGTCGCCCACGGCGGTGAGCCGCACCATCAGCGCCTTGCCGCGCTCGATCTCGATGGTGGTCTCGTCGCCGGCCTTCATGCCGTAGAAGAACACCGGGGTCGACAAGGCCGAGACCGGCCCGAACTTGGCGACCACCGGCGCGAAGTCGGAAAACACCTTGGGATACATCAGATAGGAGGCGAGCTCCTTGTCATTGGCGGTGCGCCCGATGAGCTTGCTCACCTCGTCGCGCTCGGCCTCCAGATCGGCATCCGGGATCAGCGAGCCATAGCGCACGGTGATCGGCGGCTCGCCCTTCAGCGCCTTGGCCTGCAACGCCCTAGGCCACCCGCCGACCGGCTGGCCGTACTCGCCGTGCAGCATGGCGACAGCGGACGCCGGGAACGCCACGTCGCGCTTGGGGTCGAGCACATCGGCCGCCGACAGCCCCTGGCTGACCATCATCAAAGCGAGATCGCCCACCACCTTGGAGGACGGCGTCACCTTGATGATGTCGCCGAACAAATCATTGGCGTCGCGATAGGCTTTCGCCACCTCGTGCCAGCGGCTCTCCAGCCCCATGGAGCGGGCCTGCTCCTTGAGGTTGGTGAACTGCCCGCCGGGCATTTCGTGCAAGTAAACTTCCGAGGCCGGCCCCTTCAGGTCGCTCTCGAAGGCGGCATATTGCGCGCGCACGCCTTCCCAATAGAAGGAGATGCGCCTGATCGCCTCCGGGTCCAGCCCGGTGTCGCGCTCGGAACCGCGCAGCGCTTCGACGATGGAGCCGAGGCAGGGCTGCGAGGTCATGCCGGACATCGAATCCATGGCGAGATCGACCGCGTCGACGCCGGCCTCCACCGCCGCCAGCACCGAGGCGCCGGCGATCCCCGAGGTGTCATGGGTGTGGAAATGGACCGGCAGGCCCACCTCTTCCTTCAGCGCCTTGACCAGCACGCGCGCGGCGGCCGGCTTGATCAGCCCACCCATATCCTTCAGGCCGAGCACATGGATGCCGGTCTTCTCCAGCTCCTTAGCCAGCGAAATGTAATATTTCAAATCGTATTTCGGCCGTGCCGGATCGAGCAAATCGCCGGCATAGCAGATCGCGCCCTCCACCAGCTTGCCGGTCTTCAGCGCCTCGTCGATCGAGACGCGCATGTTCTCGATCCAGTTGAGGCAGTCGAACACCCGGAAGATGTCCATGCCGGCGTCCGCCGCCTGGCGGATGAAGAAGCGCACCACATTATCGGGATAGTTCGCATAGCCGACGCCGTTGGCGCCGCGCACCAGCGTCTGCGTCAGCACGTTCGGCACATGAGCGCGCACTTTCGCCAGCGTCTCCCACGGGTCTTCCGAGAGGAAGCGCATGGCGACATCGAACGCCGCGCCGCCCCAGCATTCCAGCGACAGCAATTGCGGCACGCCGCGCGCATAGGAATCCGCCACCGCCGCAATGTCGTAGGAACGCATCCGGGTGGCGAGCAGCGACTGGTGGGCGTCGCGCATCGTGGTGTCGGTGATCAGCACGCGCTTCTGCGCCAGCATCCAGTCGGCAAAGCCCTTGGGGCCGAGCGTCTCGAAGATCTGGCGGGTGCCGTCCGGCGGCGCGTTGAGGAAGGCGGGGGGCTCCGGCACGCGGGCCTGCGCCGGTGGGCGGGCCCTGCCCTTCACTTCCGGGTGGCCATTGACGGTCACGTCGGCGATCCACGCCAGCAGTTTGGTGGCACGGTCGCGCCGGCCGGTGAAGTCGAACAGTTCCGGCGTGGTGTCGATGAAGCGCGTGGTGTAGCGGCAGGCGGTGAAGTCCGGATGCGTCAGCACGTTCTCGAGGAACGGCAGATTGGTGGCGACGCCGCGGATGCGGTATTCGCGCAGCGCCCGGAACATGCGGGAGATGACTTCCTCGGATGACGGCGCCCAGGCCGTCACCTTCTCCAGCATCGGGTCGTAGAACCGCGTCACCACCGCGCCGGAATAGGCGGTGCCGCCATCCACCCGAATGCCGAAGCCCATGGCGCCGCGATAGGCGGTGATGCGGCCATAGTCCGGGATGAAATTGTTTTCCGGATCCTCGGTGGTGATCCGGCACTGCATGGCGTGGCCGTTGAGGCGGATCTCGTCCTGCACGGGGATGCCGGTCTCGGCGACGTCGCCGATATGGCCGCCCTCCAGGATCTTGATCTGCGCCTTGATGAGGTCGAGCCCGGTGACCACCTCGGTCACGGTGTGCTCGACCTGGATGCGCGGGTTCACCTCGATGAAGTAATAGGCCATCCATCAGGAACTCGACCGTGCCGGCGCCGATATAGTCGGTCGCATTGCCGATCGCGAGCGCGGCGTCGGTCAGGCCCTTGCGGGTGGCCTCATCGACATAAGGCGCCGGGGCGCGCTCGATGACCTTCTGGTTGCGGCGCTGGATCGAGCAGTCGCGCTCATACACGTGCACGAGATTGCCATAGGTGTCGCCGAGGATCTGCACCTCGACGTGGCGGGCGCGGCGCACCAGCTTTTCGAGATAGACCTCGTCCTTGCCGAATGCCGCCTTGGCCTCGCGCTTGGCGGTCATCACCGCGTCCAGCAGCTTGTCCTCGGACTCGATCGGGCGCATGCCGCGCCCGCCGCCGCCCCACGACGCCTTCAGCATCACGGGGTAGCCGACATCCCTGGCCATTTGCAGCACGGTCTCGGGCTCGTCTGGCAAAGGCGGGGTCGCCGGCATCACCGGCACGCCGCACGAGATGGCGAGGTTGCGCGCGGCCACCTTGTTGCCGAGCGTGCGCATGGTCTGCGGCTTGGGGCCGATGAACACGATGCCCGCTTCCGCGCACGCATCGGCGAATTCCGGGCTCTCGGACAGGAAGCCATAGCCGGGGTGGATGGCGTCGACCTTCGCCTCCTTGGCGACGCGGATCACCTCGTCGATCGACAGGTACGCGTCGATCGGCCCCATCGGCTTGGCAAGCCACGGGCCGCGCCCGACCAGATAGGCCTCGTCCGCCTTGAAGCGGTGGAGGGAGAGCTTGTCCTCCTCCGCATAGATGGCGACCGTGGTGATGCCGAGCTCGGTCGCGGCGCGAAACACCCGGATCGCGATTTCGGATCGGTTAGCGACAAGAGTTCGTGTCATGAGCGTTGCCAGGCCTGTGGTTGCGGTCGACGGGCTATCGGGTCTCAGACCTACATCCTGGCTATGGGCATCGTGGCGACAACGACGTGGCGACACTCGGCCGGTTTTGCCGGGTAGGGAGACATATCCGATGCATGAGCCATGCCGTGGATACCGCCGTGCCAGCAAAATGCCGCGTGCTCTTGACCTTTCCATTGGTATACAGAATTCCGAATGCCAGCAAGTCGATTCAGCAGCGCTACGGGAGCCCGCAAACCGGCCGTGCATAAGCACTGACGGTGCAGTGCAGCATTGGAAACGTCACAGTATCCGAGAGCTGCGCGCGAGGATTTGAACGGCTTCGTCGCCAAACCGACACGCTGCAGTGCAAGATAACATGCAAGAGACAGCATCAGACTTTTGGTTCATAGGAAACGCGTCGGTGTTGGCCGGCATGCAATAGACGGAGGAATCCCATGTACGGCAGACGGGAACGCGCGACCAAGATCGTTGCGACCCTGGGTCCGGCTTCATCGAGCGCGGAGAAGATCAAGGCCCTTTACGAGGCGGGTGTTGACGTGTTCCGGCTGAATTTCAGCCACGGGACGCAGGCCGACCATGGACGCGTGCTTGGCACCGTCCGCGCCCTGGAGAAGGAAGCCGGCCGTCCGATCGGCGTGCTCGCCGACCTGCAGGGACCGAAGCTGCGCGTCGGCCGCTTCGTCGACAATTTCATCACCCTCACCGCCGGCACCACCATCCGCTTCGACACCGACCCGACCCCGGGCGACGAGAAGCGCGTGCCGATCCCGCACCCCGAGATCATCGAGGTGCTGCACGAAGGTTCCACCGTGCTGCTCGACGACGGCAAGGTGCGCGTGCGCGTGGTCCGGAAGGGCGCCGGCTATATCGAGGCCGAGGTCATCGCCGGCAACAAGCTGTCGAACAACAAGGGCTTCAACGTTCCCGACGTGCTGCTGCCGGTTTCGGCGCTCACCGAGAAGGACCGCGCCGACCTGTTCTTCGCGCTCGACCTCGGCGTCGAGTGGATCGCGCTCTCCTTCGTGCAGCGTCCCGAGGACGTGATCGAGGCCAAGGAGCTGATCCAGGACCGCGCCCAGGTGAACCTCAAGCTCGAGAAGCCGCTGGCGATCGAGCACCTCACCCGCCTCACCGAGCTCAGCGACAGCATCATGGTGGCGCGCGGCGATCTCGGCGTCGAGCTTTCGCTTCCCGAGATTCCGGCGCTGCAGAAGCGCATCATCCGCGAATCCCGCCGTCTCGGCCGCCCGGTCATCGTGGCGACGCAGATGCTGGAATCGATGCTCACCTCGCCGGTGCCGACCCGCGCCGAAGTCTCGGATGTGGCCACCGCGGTCTATGACGGCGCCGACGCGGTGATGCTCTCGGCCGAAAGCGCCGCCGGCAATTATCCGGTCGAAGCGGTCGCGATGATGGACCAGATCATCAAATGCGCCGAGCGTGATCCCGGCTACCGCGCCATCATCGAATCGCAGCGCCCCGAAGGCGGCCACAACGTCGCCGATGCGGTGACGCAGGCCGCCTATCAGGCCGCCATTGCGGTCGAAGCCGCCGCCATCGTCACCTACACCCAGTCCGGCACCACCACCCTGCACGCGGCGCGCGAGCGCCCGCGCATCCCGATCGTCGGCATTGCCAGCCGGCTGGAAACCGCCCGCCGCCTGGTGCTGTCCTACGGCGTCCACGTCGTGCACGCCCCGGAGGAAATCCACACCTTCGGCGAAATGGCCAACAAGGCGACGCAGATCAGCATGGACCACGGCTTCGCCAAGGAGGGCGACACCGCCGGCGTTCCGTTCGCCCAGCCGGGCACGACCAACGTGCTGCGCATCGTTACCATCGACAAGGCGATGCTGGCGCGGCTTCCCAATGGAGCCGAGCCCGACGAAAAGCCCGCCCGCGCCGCCGCCAAGAAGGCAGCCGGCGGCAACGTCACCCGCTCCAAGCCGGTCGCCTCGAAGATCGACTGAGCGGGCTGGACGGCTCCAGAAATGCAGAAGGCCCTCTCAGGTGAGAGGGCCTTTTTGTTTTGGTGGCGCGGCGAAATTACTAAAAGCGTATGTCGCTCAGGCTGGAGCTCATCGAGGGTGCCAATACTCCATGGAAATCCTCACTTCAGCGACAAAGCTAGTCCGCTCAAATCAAGGCTGACGATTACGCCCGTTTGCTCGCCGCTTAGCTCCAAAATGGCGCCATTCTGGTTAGTTAGGACGACGACTTGCGCGCCCTTTCCGAGGGCGGCGCCAGCACCGCCCTGGGCATAGACTCCAGAAACGTCAGACGGACGTTGGATATTTCTGACCGTTCCATGAAATCGTGTCTCTGAAGCGCCGAAGGTGAAGCCATAACTCAGCCCACCGACCGAGAGCGGATATTTGCGGCCCTGAAACGTCAGAACGCCGTCTCCGGCCGATCCGCCGACCACGAACCCGGCCTTCACGATACGGATGCTGATTGAGCCGTCAGCGGCGCTCGCCATCGACACGGCGCCGATAAGCGTCGCCAATGCGAGGAGCCCGACCCTTAGTACCGACAAGAATTTCATCGACGATGCCTTCCAAACGAGAGCGATGTGCCATGGTGCCCACCGTTAGATAACGCGCACTCTGGCGTTTCGTTGCTCGACAATCAACCACGAGACCGGACGCCTTTTCGTTGCGCCAAGGCTAACGCAGCGTGTGCGCCTCCCACTCCGCGGTTCGTCGGGGCATTAGCCCCTTCAGCTCCTCAGCCCCGGCGCCTCCTGCCCCGTCCGTGCGACATACTCCGTGTAGCCGCCGCCATATTGGTGGATGCCGTCCGGGGTGAGTTCCAGCACGCGGTTCGACAGCGCGGCGAGGAAGTGGCGGTCGTGGCTGACGAACAGCATGGTGCCCTCATAGCTCGCCAGCGCGTTGATCAGCATTTCCTTGGTGGTCGTCGGCTCGTCGAGCACCAGAAAATTCGGCGGGTCGTACAGCATCTTGGCCATCACCAGCCGCGCCTTCTCGCCGCCCGACAGCACCCGGCACTTCTTCTCGACATCATCGCCCGAGAAGCCGAAGCAGCCGGCCAGCGCGCGAAGGCTCCCCTGCCCGGCCTGCGGGAAGGAGTCCTCCAGCGACTGGAACACGGTGCGCTCGCCATCGAGCACTTCCATGGCGTGCTGGGCGAAATAGCCCATCTTCACGCTGCCGCCGACCGCCACCGTGCCGTCGTCCGGCGCGGCCGCGCCCGCCACCAGCTTGAGCAGCGTCGACTTGCCGGCGCCGTTGACGCCCATGATGCACCAGCGCTCGCGGCGGCGGACATGGAAGTCCAGCCCCTCATAGATAGCGCGCGAACCATAGCTTTTGTGCACGCCCTTGAGGCTGACCACATCCTCGCCCGAGCGCGGCGCCGGCTGGAACTCGAACGACACGCTCTCGCGGCGGCGCGGCGGCTCGACGCGCTCGATCTTGTCGAGCTTCTTCACCCGGCTCTGCACCTGCGCGGCATGCGAGGCGCGCGCCTTGAAGCGCTCGATGAACTGGATTTCCTTGGCGAGCATGGCCTGCTGGCGCTCGAACTGCGCCTGCTGCTGCTTCTCGTTCTGCGCGCGCTGCTGGGCGTAGAACTCGTAGTCGCCGGAATAGGTGGTGAGCGCGCCGCCGTCGATCTCGACGATCTTGCCGACGATGCGGTTCATGAACTCGCGATCATGCGAGGTCATCATCAGCGCGCCGTCATAGTTCTTCAGGAATTCCTCGAGCCAGATCAGGCTCTCGATGTCGAGATGGTTGCTCGGCTCGTCGAGCAGCATGGCATCGGGCCGCATGAGAAGAATGCGAGCCAGCGCCACGCGCATCTTCCAACCGCCGGAGAGCGCGCCGACATCGCCGATGAGCATTTCCTGGCTGAAGCCGAGCCCGTCGAGCACCTCCGAGGCGCGGCCCTCCAGCGAATAGCCGTCGAGTTCCTCAAAGCGCGCCTGCACCTCGCCATAGCGCTCGATGATCTGGTCCATATTGTCGGCCTGATCGGGATCGCCCATGGCGGCTTCCAGCTCGCGCAATTCGCTCGCGACGACGCTCACCGGGCCGGCGCCGTCCATCACCTCGGCCAGCACGCTGCGCCCGGTCATGTCGCCGACATCCTGGCTGAAATAGCCGATGGTGATGCCGCGATCGACCGCGACCTGCCCCTCGTCCGGCTGCTCCTGGCCCGTGACCATGCGGAACAGCGTGGTCTTGCCCGCGCCGTTCGGACCGACGAGGCCCACCTTCTCGCCCTTCATCAGCGCCATGGAGGCCTCGATGAAGACAATCTGCTTGCCGTTCTGCTTGCCGATATTGTCGAGACGGATCATGCGCGCACTTGAGCCTCAAGGGGGATGGCGCGGACTTAGCCCATGTGGCGGGTCGGCGGAAGGGGCCGGGCCGCATGGCTGGACACCGCATGGCTGGAAACCGGAGCGCCCCGACACCATCTGAAGCGGGCGCCGCCGCTAAAGGACACCTTCCATGCCAGACCAGAAGCCCAGCTCCCGCGAACCAAGCTCCCGCGAGCACCCCGTCCGCGAACACGTCGTGGTGGTGGGCGCCGGCTTCGGCGGGCTGGAGGCGGTGCGCGGGCTGAAAGGCGCGCCGATCCGCATCACCTTCATCGACCGCCGCAACCACCACATCTTCCAGCCGCTGCTCTACCAGGTCGCCACCGCCTCGCTGGCAACCTCGGAGATCGCCTGGCCGATCCGCTCGCTGGTCAGCGACCGCCGGAATGTGACCACGCTGCTGGCCTCCGTCACCGGCGTCGACACCGCCGGCAAGCACGTCATTCTCGATGACGGCTCCACCGTGCCCTATGACGTGCTGGTGCTCGCCACCGGCGCGCGGCACGCCTATTTCGGCCATGACGAATGGGAGCCCTATGCTCTCGGCCTCAAGACCATCGAGGACGCCACAAAAATCCGCCGCCGCATCCTGCTGGCGTTCGAGCGCGCCGAGCGCGAGACCGACCCGGAAATCCGTGCGGCGCTGATGACCTTCGTCATCGTCGGCGCCGGCCCCACCGGCGTCGAGATCGCCGGCACCATCGCCGAGCTGGCGAGCGAGACGCTGCCGCGCGAATTCCGCAACATCGACACCACCAAGGCCCGCGTCGTGCTGATCGAGGCGGGATCGCGCGTGCTCGCCGGCTATCCCGACGAGCTCTCGGACTACGCGTTGAACTCGCTGCGCAAGCTCGGCGTCGAGGTCGAGCTGGGCCAGCCGGTCAGCGACTGCACCGCCGAGAGCGTGGCCTATGGCGGCAAAAGGCTGCCGACCCGCACCATCATCTGGGCCGCCGGCGTGCGCGCCTCCCCCGCCGCCGAATGGCTCGGCGCCCCGGCCGACACGGTCGGCCGCGTCAAGGTTCTGCCGGATCTCACCGTCCCCGGCCACCCCGACATCTTCGCCATCGGCGACACGGTGAGCGTCATCGGCCCGAACGGAAAGCCCGCGCCCGGCATCGCCCCCGCCGCCAAGCAGGCCGGCGCCTATGTCGCCAAGGTCATCAAGGCGCGGCTCGCCGGCCAGCCGGCGCCGCCGCCGTTCCACTACCATCACGAAGGCAGCCTCGCGCAGATCGGTAAGCGGCGCGCGGTCGCGGATTTCGGCTGGATCAAGCTGAAGGGCGCGCTGGCATGGTGGCTGTGGGGCATCGCCCACATCTACTTCCTGATCGGCACCCGGACCCGGCTAAACGTCGCGGTCAACTGGCTGTGGATTCACACCCGCAACCACCGCAGCGCCCGGCTGATCACGCAGGGCATGCCGAATGGCGAACGCCCCCTACCCATTCAGGCGAACGAGGTTCAGGCGAAAGAGGCTTCCACCGACCTCAAATAACGCTGCGACACCGGCGCCCGCGCACCGTTGACGAGTCGCACCGCGCCGGTTCGCCCATTGCGCTCGAAGCCTTCCACCGCCTCGTCGCTCACCCACCAGGAGCGGTGCACCTGCCGCCCCTGCACCGGGTGCGCCTCGGCGATGGCATCGCTGAGCCGCATCAGCACCAGCGCCGAACCGCGATCGGTGTGCACGCGCACATAGTGGTCTTCCATCTCCAGGCAGAGAAGGCGCCCGCGCACATTGAGCGGCAGCCGGGCGGCCAGCGGGCTCAGCCCCTCCGGCGAAGCGACTGGCGCCAGCAAAACCTCCGGCATGGGATCATGGCGCGACGCCTTGGTCGGCGTCAGCTCCGTCCGCCACGGCAGAATGGCCTTGGCCAGCAGCGTGACGATGGAACCGATCATCACGATCTTCCAATAAAGCTCGTTGACCTCGGAAACGCTGGCCTCCCAGCCGGTGAGCGCATTGGTCGCCGCCCCGGCGATGATGATCATCGGAAACGCCGCCAACCCGATCACCAGCGCGCGGCGGGCCAGCGGGGGAAGGTTCTGGAAGAAGCGCCGCTCAGTGAGCAGCGCCTCGACAGCTGCCATCACCATGAACCAGCACGCCAGCAGCCCGCCCCAATAGCCGAGCCGGGCGAGGAAGGTCTGCTCGTCGACGCCGAACGGGCGGAGCCATGCAAAGGCCGGGCTGAAGCCGAGCGCCAGGCACACCTCGGCCGCGCAGCGTCGCAGCCAATCCTCACTCTGCAAATTGGCGAAATCACGCATCGTGAACGGCCCCACCCTACCCATAGCGGCACGTTAGCGAAAAGTTTGTCGCAATTGCGAAGTCCGTCTGGCGGCTAAAAGACAGGTGCGAGACGAGTGGGCCGAACCTGAAGAATGTCTTCAGAACCGCCTGCGAGCTCGTGAATGAGACATGACAAGGTGGCCCTCATCGGCCTGCATTTCATCGTGCCGTTTATCCCCGCCGGCCCGGCCCTCGGTGCCGACATATCCAACCAGCCGGAGGCCCTCGCCACCACCGTCGACCGCCTCGCCTTCGTCATCACGGAATGGAAAGTCGTTCTCGGCGGCGGGGCGATGATGGCGCCGAAATATGAGGGCTCGGACGAGTTCGACATCCAGCCCATCCCGTTCGTCACTGCCACCTTCGGCGAGCGGGTGAAGGTCGATCCGCGCGGCATCTCGGTGAACGTCTACAGCGTCGGCAACCTGAACTTCAGCGGCCTCCTCGGCTACGACACCGGCCGCAAGGAGGACGATTCCGACCACCTTCGCGGCCTTGGCGACGCCGATGCGGGCGGCGTTGTCGGCGGCATGGTGGCCTATGAGATGGGCCCGGCCGAGTTCTACGCCTCGCTCAGCCGCACCATCGGCGGCAGCGAGGGGCTGGAAGCCAAGATCGGCTTCGACCTTGCCCACAACATCGACCAGTTCCGTTTCTCCGCCGGCGTCTCCGCGACCTGGGCCGACGAGAACTACATGGAGACCTATTTCGGCGTCACCGCCGCGCAGTCGGCCGCCTCCGGCCTCGCGCAATACGACATCGGTGCCGGCTTCAAGCGCGTCGATCTCGACCTCGCCATCACCTATATGGCGAGCGAGCACTGGCTGGTGCGCGGACAGGTCGGCATCGGCTATTTGCTGGGCGATGCCGCCGACAGCCCCATCGTGCAGGAGGCGTTCCAGCCCTCGGTGCTGCTCGCCGTCGGCTATCGGTTCTGAGGGCGCGCCATGTCCTCCGACGTTGAACACCCCGCCGGTTACACCAGCCAGACAGGGCGCATCCTCGCCATCAAGACCGTCGCACTCGCCGCTGTCGTGCTGATCCTCGTCTCGGACAGCGCCTGGGGGCACAACTCATTCGCCGGCAACGCAATGCGGGCCACCGGCCTCTGCCTCATCATGGCGGCGGTGATCGGTCGGCTCTGGGCGACGCTCTATATAGGCGGGCGCAAGAATGCCAGCCTCGTCACCGCGGGTCCGTATTCGATCACCCGCAACCCGCTTTATTGCTTCTCGATAATAGGGGCCGCCGGCATCGGGCTGGTGTTCGGCAGCCTCGTCATCGCGATCATCCTCGGCGGCGCAATCGCTGCCCTGCTCACAGCCAAGGCCCGCGATGAGGCCGCCATGCTCGGCCAGCGCTTCGGCACGAGTTACGCCGCCTATGCCGCGCGCGTCCCGCTGCTCTGGCCGCGCCCGTCGCTCTATCGGGATGAAGGCACCCCGAGCTTCCAGCCCCGGCCGCTGCGCCATGCGCTGCGCGACGGCCTGCTGTTCCTGCTCACGGTCCCTGTGGCGGAACTGGTGCCCTGCGCCAAGGGAGCCGGCCTGCTGCCGCGCCTCATCCCGCTGTTCTGAACCGGCGCTGCCGCGCCAACCGCGCTAGCCGCGCTCGCTGGCCGGGGGGAAGAACCATTTGCCGTTGCGGATCGGCAGGAAGCTGCCGTCGTCCACACCCACTTCCTGCGCGATACGCTCGTTCAGCTTGGCGTTCATGGCCATGATCAGCTCGCCATGGGCCTTGCCGTTCATGGCGAGGTTGTTGGTCTCGTCAGGATCGCTGTGCAGATCGTAGAGTTCCAGATCGTTCTGCGCCGTCAGTTCCTCGAACGTGCCCGGCGTGTTGAACGCGATGGGCGCGAAGTACCGGCTGAAGCGGTAGCGCCCGTCGAACACGCTGCGGATGTCGCAACGATTGTTGAAGTCCGACTCGTTCTTCACGAGTTCGGCAATCTTGGCGGCGAGCGGTATCTTCTTTTCGTCGACATGGACGTCGAATTGGACCGCCCATTTGGCATCCTGAAAGGTCAGCATGTCGTAGCAGAACAGCGAGCCGGGGCGCAGCGTGTCGACTGCTGCCTTCGCCGGGTCGGTCATGAGCGGGGAAAAGTCACGCCCCGCCAGACCGGCGCCGACCTTCTTCAGCGTTTCCGCATCGGCGCCGGTCAGGGCAAGCAGCGTGGGCGTCAGATCGACCTGCGAGGTCACGGCGTCGCAGTTCATGCCGCCGGGATAGGCGGGATGAACGATGGCGAGGGGCAAATGGTTCTGCTGGCGATAGGTGCAATTGCCCTTGCCGCGCATCTGATGGTGGCCGCCCAGTTCGCCATGGTCGGCGGTGAAGACGATGATGGTGTTCTGGTCGAGGTCGCTGGCCTTCAGCGCCTCGAGCACGCGTGAAACCTGGATGTCGCAATCGCGAATGCAGTTGAAGTAGTAGTTCTGCAGCAGCCTCCAGCGGCGATCCTCATCCGGCCACTGCCCGACCAGCACGTCCATCACCCCCTGGTAGATGTGGTGCGCCTTCGGCCGGCCGGGGGCATTCCAGCTTTGCGTGCGGGTGTTCGGCAACGGAACATCATCCCAGGTCGCCTTGTACAGATCGTTGGCCGGCGCGCGAGCGATGGGCATCGCGGTCACCTTGCCCTGGACCGTCTCCCCCGGCAGGTCGGAATCGATATACATCACGTCGTGAGGGTTCACGAAGTTCACCGCGAGGTACCAGGGCTTGCCCTGCTGGGCCAGTTCCTGGCCCTTGGTACGGAGCCAGCGGGTGACGAACGCCGTCGTGGTATCGTCGTAATTATAGCCGCCGAGCGTGGTGTCGTTGATGTCGCCGACGCCGAAGAAGTCATCGAAGCCGTAGCTCTGGATGATCTTGCGGTATTCGAGCAGAGGCGCCTCGATCGCTTCCTTCACCTGGTCGAGATTGATGCTGAGGTGCCACTTGCCCTGATAGGCGGCATGGTAGCCAAGCTCCGTCAGCCGGTGGCCGACAGTCTTGATGTCGGTGGACATGTTGGGCTGCCAGAGGGAATTCACATTGTCGAATATCCCGGTGTGCGGGATGTGCAGCCCGGTATAGAGGGTCGAGCGGGCGGGCGAGCACACGCAGGACGCCGCCTGATGGTTGGTGAAGGTGATGCCGTTCTTCTTGATCCATTCCCGGCCCGGAACCGGAAACGGCCAGCTCTCAAAGAAGTGCTCCTGATCCACCAATATGAAGAGGATGTTGTAGCCGCCGGGAGGCGCGTCGGGCGCCTTGATCGGGGAGGCCGGCGTCGCGTCCTCAGCCTGCGCTGTCGTCGGCAACAGGCTGGCGCCCAGCAGGGCGGCTCCGGACGTGATCAGATCGCGGCGGGAAGGGGCGGGCTTCTGATCGGCTTTCTTCGCCATCGTGCGGGTCCTCGTGTAACGGCACGAGGAATGTGTCAGCTTTCCATGACACCTACCAGCGCACCTCTCGCCATTGCGAGCCGCCTCCCGCTTAACCCTCGCCCAACATCGCGCTTGCCATCAGCCCGCAACGCACCGAACGTCGGCGGCCTCAAATCATGATATCAGGTGGAATTCGATGCCGGCACTCCGCACCCATCTCCTCGCCCTCGGTGCCGCTATCCTGCTGGCCGTTTCCGCACAAGCCCAGATCCCCCTTGCCCAGCCCGTAGTGCAGGGCCCGGCCGGCGCTGCCTTCTATCTCGCGCCCGATCCGCTGCCGGACGACGCCCCCGGCACGGTGATCTGGTCGCGACCGCTTGAGGGCACCATGGCGCTGCCGGGTGCAGCGAAGAACCTGCTGGTGCTGTATCGCTCCACCAGCCCGGAGGGCGGCTCAGTCGCGGTCTCCGGCACGATGTCGGTCCCGCCGGGCGCGGCGCCAACTGCGGGGTGGCCGGTCATCGTCTGGGCCCACGGCACCACTGGCCTCGGCTCCCAATGCGCGCCCTCGCTCGACGATGCCAACGGCCCCGAGCACGGCTATATCCAGGAGATACAGACCCTGCTGAACGGCTTTCTCGCGCAAGGCTATGCGGTGGTGGCGACCGACTATCAGGGCCTCGGCACGCCCGGCCCGCACCCTTTCCTGCAAGGCATACCGAACGGGCGCAACGCGCTCGACATGTTGCGCGCCGCCCGTGCCGTCGATCCCACTATCAGCACGCATTACGTCGTGGTCGGCCATTCGCAGGGCGGCCAGGCCGATCTGTTCGCGGCGGCGCAGGGGCCGGGCTATGCGCCGGAACTCATCCTGCTGGGCAATGTCGCCTTCGCCCCCGGCTCGCACATCGCCGAGCGGCTGGCGCTGGTGATGAAGTCCGACAAGGTCGTACTGTCGCTGCCTTATGTGCTCTATGTCCTGGTGTCCTATGCCGGCGACAACCCGGACATCGACCTGACGCGCATTCTGACCCCCACCGCCAACGCCCATCTGCCGGACCTGCTGGTCGGCTGCATGTCGCACGCCTTGACCACGGGCTACTGGGCGAGTGCCATCGCCAAGGACCATCCCGATCTCGACGCCTTCTTGAGGATGGCGGCGCAGAACGAGCCGGGCGCGCTGGAGATCGCGGTGCCGACGTTGATCGCGCAGGGCACCGGCGACATGACCGTGCCGCCCGCCACCACGGACGCCACCGTTGCCAAGCTCTGCACTGGGGGGAATGCCGTGCTGTACCGGACCTATAAGGGCGCGAACCATGACGGCGTCATGGTCGCGGGCGCGGCCGACGCGCGCGACTGGATCAAGGCCCGCTTTGCCGGCGTACCGGAGGGCGGCAACTGCCTGGACCTGCCCTCGGCCGCAACTCCTTAACCCTCGAGCGCCCGCAAATACCGCATCGGCCGGCCCGGCGCGATCGACTGCGCGGCGGCCACAATCGCGTTGGCGTCGATGCCGTGGTGGCGGTAGAGGTCGGCAATGGTGCCGGTCTGGCCGAAATGCTCGACGCCCAGCGCCCGCGTCCTATGCCCCGCCACCGAGCCGAGCCAGCCCAATGTGGCGGGGTGCCCGTCCAGCACCGTCACCAGCCCGCACTCGCGCGGCACGTCGCTGAGCAGCTTCTCGACATGGCTACGGGCACGCGACAGCCCGCGCTCGCGGGCCCGCGCGCTGGCGTTCCAGCCGGCGTTCAGCCGGTCGGCGGAGGTCACCGCCAGCAGGCCGATGTCGCGGCGGTCCTCCGCCATCAGCCCCACCGCCTCGATCGCCTCCGGTGCCACCACGCCGCTATAGACCACGACGACTTCGGCATTGGGGCCGGGACGGCGCACCCAATAGGCGCCCTCGATGATGTCGCGCTCCAGCCCCACGCTCATCGCGCGGGCCGGCTGCGCCAGCGTGCGGGTCGACAGCCGCAGATAGACCGAGCCGCCGATCTCGTCGTGTAGCCAGCTCTGTTCCTCGGTGTCGGTATCGGGTGCGGGCGTGCCCTCGCGCTGCAGATAGTCGAACGCCCAGCGCATGATCACCGCCAGCTCATCGACATAAGCCGGCTCGAACGCCGCCAGCCCATCCTGCGCCATGCCGATCAGCGGCGTGCCGATCGACTGGTGCGCGCCGCCCTCAGGCGCCAGCGTCAGGCCCGACGGGGTCGCGACCAATATGAAACGGGCGTCCTGGTAGCAGGCATAATTCAGCGCATCGAGCCCGCGCTGGATGAACGGGTCGTACAGTGTTCCCACCGGAATCAGCCGCGCGCCGAACAGCGAGTGCGACAGACCCAAAGCGCCGAGCAGGATGAACAGGTTCATCTCGGCGATGCCGAGCTCCATGTGCTGGCCCCTGGGCGAGAAGGTCCAGTCGAAGGTCGACGGGATTCGCTCCTGCCGGAACAGGTCGGCCAGCGCCTCACGCGCGAACAGTCCGCGCCGGTTCACCCAGCCGCCGAGATTGGTGGAGACCGTGACATCCGGCGACGTCGTGACGATCCGGTCCGCCAGCTTCCCGCCCATGCGGGCGATCTCGGCCATCAGCAGCCCGAAACCCTGCTGGGTGGAAAGCTCCGTTTGGCTCAGCGCCGGCAGGCTGGCCGGCACCTCGATATGTGCATCGTTGAAGCGCCGGCGCCCCAGCGCGTTGAACGGCACGTTCTCGAGAAAGCGCTGAAGCTGCGCCGGCTCGATATCCAGCCCCTCGAAGAAGTCCCACTCATGGCCGGGCCGCACCTTCATCGCGGTGCGCAGCGTCTCGAGCTGCGCCGGCGTCATCAGGCCGGCATGGTTGTCTTTATGGCCGGCCAGCGGCAGGCCGTAGCCCTTGATGGTGTAGGTGATGAACAGCACCGGCCGGTCATGGTCGATGCGCTCGAACGCCTCGATCAGCGAGGGCAGATCATGGCCGCCGAGATTGGTCATCAGCGCCGACAATTCCTCATCCGAGCGCCGCTCGATCAGCGCGGTCAGTGCGCCCTGGTCGCCGAGATCGTCGAGCAGGCGCCGGCGCCAGGCCGCGCCGCCCTGAAACGTCAGCGCCGAATAGAGCTGGTTCGGCGCGCGGTCGATCCAGTCGCGCAGGCGCTCCCCGCCGGGCTCGGCAAAGGCCTCCATCAGGCGTGCGCCGTATTTCAGCGTCACCACCTCCCAGCCGAAGGCGCGGAACAGCGCCTCCAACCGGGCCGGCAGGCCCTCGCGAATCACCGCATCCAGGCTCTGGCGGTTGTAGTCGAGGATCCACCAGCAATTGCACAGGCCCTGCTTCCAGCCTTCCAGCAGCGCCTCGTAGATGTTGCCCTCATCCATCTCGGCATCGCCGACCAGCGCGATCATCCGGCCGTCGAGCTGTTTCTCACCGAATTTGTGGGCGCGGACATAATCCTGCACCAGCGAGGCGAACAGCGTCTGCGCGACGCCAAGGCCGACCGAGCCGGTGGAGAAATCGACGTCGTCGATATCCTTGGTGCGGGAGGGGTAGGACTGCGCGCCCTTGTAGCCGCGATAGGCTTCCAGCTTCTCGCGGGTCTGGTGGCCGAGCAGATACTGGATGGCGTGGAAGATCGGCGAGGCGTGCGGCTTCACCGCCACGCGGTCCTGCGGGCGCAACACCTTAAAATACAGCGCGGTAAGGATGGTGGAGAGCGAGGCGCTGGATGCCTGATGGCCGCCAACCTTCATCCCGTCGCTGTTGGAGCGCACATGGTTGGCGTGGTGGATGGTCCAGGCGGAGAGCCAGGACACCTTGCGCTCCAGCGCGGCAAGGATTCGTGCATTCCCGGGTGTGGCGCCCGGCGCATTCTTCTGCTGGCGGCGATTCTCGCTCATGCCCGTCGTCTCCTCCGACTGCGGCAGAATGAGACGCACGCGAGGCGTTCGGCAAGAACGCTTTCGACTCTAGGCACGCAAATATAACTGGGGGCAGTTGGGAGCCGCAGCGGCGCAGGGCCGCCGCCTCAGTAGGCGGCCGTCGGGTAGCTCGACGCGCCCGGCACCAGCCGCACCGGCGCGCCGATGCTCGCCGTGTTGGTGGGGCTTGGGGCGGAGTACGACGAACCTTGCCCCGGCACGGCCGGAATGGTGCGCGGCTGCGGCGCGAGGCCCGGCACCGAGGGCGGTGTGCTGAACGGCGTCGTCTCGGTGTTCGAGCGAACCGGGCGCGACGGCGCGGGATCGACCACCGCACCCGGCTGCGGCTGCCCCTGGATCACATTCGGCTTCACGCCCGGCGCCATCTGGGACGAGGTTGCGGGACCCGGCACCGAGGGGTAGCCCTCGACCGGCTCGGTATAGCCCTGGCTGCCATACAGCGCCTGCGGATCGGCATAGATCTGCTCGGGCTGCGCCACCGGCGTGCCATAGC
>LNAP01002350.1_pt1 | contig 19037 bp, 13 predicted proteins | sample 602601 | NCBI WGS metagenome assembly LNAP01 (sample SAMN02440304, study PRJNA202911) | soil metagenome | biome: Subtropical and temperate rainforests or woodlands; isolation source: soil samples (1 kg each in a 20% v/v slurry with milli Q water) were... ...
GGCCGTGGGCGAACGCAACCGCGGCCTGCGCTTCAACGCGAAGGCGGTGGTGCTGGGCAGCGGCGGCTTCCAGGGCAACCCCGAGATGCTGACCCACTACATCGGCCCGAAGGCACGCTACCTGCGCCCGGTGGCGCGTGGCGGCTACTACAACAAGGGCGAAGGCATCCGCATGGCGATGTCCGTCGGTGCGGCCGGTTCGGGCGACTACGGCCAGATCCACGCCGAGCCGCTCGACCCGCGCTCCGGCGCGCCCGAGCCCATCGTGCTGGTCTTCAACTACGGCATCCTGGTCAACAAGCGCGGCGAGCGCTTCATCGACGAGGCCCCGAGCACGGTCGACGCGACCTACGAGAACATCACCCGGCACATCCTCGAGGAACCCGAAGGCATCGCCTGGGCCGTGATGGACGCGGGCATCGGCGACGTGCCTAACTGGAAGAAGTCGGTGCGTTCCGACCAGGCGCCGGTCAGCGCCGCGACGCTCGACGAACTCGCGCAGAAGATCGGCGTGCCGGCCGCGGCCCTCGCCCACACCGTGAGCGACTTCAACGCCGCCTGCCCGGCCGACGGCAAGTTCGACCCGCTCGCCACCGACGGCCTCAAGACCGCCACCGGCTACGCGCCGCCGAAGTCGAACTGGGCACGCCCGCTCGCCAAGGGCCCGTTCATCGCCTACCCGCTGATCTGCGGCAACTGCTTCACCTTCGGCGGCATCAAGGTGAACACGCGCAGCGAAGTGGTCAACGCCGACGGCGAACCCATCCCCGGCCTCTACGCCGCTGGCGAGATGATCGGCCTCTACTACGGCACCTACACCGGCGCCACCTCGGTGCTGCGCGGCGCGGTGTTCGGGCGTATCGCTGGCGAGCAGGCTGCACCCTGAGCGTGCCCGCATCTCCATTTGCTTCGACATATTCCTGATCCGCAGGGCCTTTCTTCGGGCCCGCCATTCCAACAAATTCACTGGAGACAAATAATGAAAAAGCTCTTGACTCTTAAGCCGTTGTGGGCGCTTGGCGTCGCAGCCGCCGTCGCCCTCACACCGCTCGCCGCCAGCGCGCAGGGGGCCACTCCCGGTGTCACGCCGGACAAGGTCCGCATCGGCCTGTTCGGCCCGCTAACCGGCCCGACCGCTGTCGGTTCGCTGCCGCTGCTCGGCGCGACCGCGATCTACAAGAGCGTCAACGACCGCGGCGGCATTCACGGGCGCAAGATCGACATCGTGGTTGAAGACGATGCCTGCGACCCCAACAAGGCCATCGCCGCCACCAAAAAGCTGGTCGCGCAGGAGCAGGTCTTCATGGTGCACGGCGGCTGGTGCAGCGGCGCGGTGATGGCGATCAAGCCGGAACTCGCCCGCACGCCCGACATGCCGTTCATGGTGCTGGGCGCGGCCAACAACGCAATCTCCACGCCGCTCGTTCCCAACATCTTTCACCCGGTTGCCACCACCGCGACGGTTGCGAAGGCCATGGTCGACTTCGCGCTGACCAAGGCGGGGGTCAAGCGCATCGGCATCATCAGCCACTCCGACGAGTGGGGCAAATCTCACCTCGAGCCGATAGTCGCGCAGCTCAAGGCCAAGGGGATTGAGTCTGTTGAGACGGTGTACCTCGAGCGTGGTCAAGTCGATGCCACCTCGCAGGTGCTGCGTCTGCGCAATGCCAAACCCGACGTCGTGCTGGCGGTGCTGTACCAACCCGAACTCACCATCTATCTGCGCGATTCGTACAAGTACGGCATGCGCACGCCCACGGTTACCACGCAGGGCGTGTCGATCGAGGACATGGTCAAGCGCGTCGCCATACCGGCCGCCACGAAGGAACTTTTCGTCTTCTACCCGCTGGCCGACACGTTGGATTCGCCAGACTACAAGAAGTGGGTCGACATCTATCGCAAGTACAACCCCAAGGACCCCGTCGAGACGCTGAGCTTCATGGGTATGACGGGTGCGCTCGCGATCGTCGAGGCGCTGGAGAAGGCAGGCCCCAACCTGACGCGCGAGAAGTTCACCGCCGAACTGAACAAGCTGCGGGGCTTCGACCCTGGTATCCAGTCGGGTGCGCTGACCTTTACGCCGGAGCAGCATGCTGGCATTTCCACCGGCAAGGTCATCTACATGGTGGGTGACAAGCCGCAGATCACCGCCAAGTACCCCGACGCGAAGTAAGCCACCCAATTCGCGAAAGACACGCAGATGCTCCTGCAATTAATCGTGAGTGGCATCGCCGTGGGCAGCGTATATACGCTCGTTGCCCTCGGCATGACCATCCTCTACCGCTCGACCACCGTCGTGAACTTCTGCCACGGCGAATTCTTCATGTTGGGAGCATTCAGCGTGGTCGTCGCGCAGCAGCTCATGGGCTGGGGATATGGCGCATCCATCGCCTTTGCCTTGCTGCTACTGCTGGCCGTCGGCATGGTGACTGAGCGGGCGCTGATTCGTCCGCTGCGCAACGCCCCGTTCGTCACGCTGGCAATGATGACGGTGGCACTTAGCTACCTGCTTAAGGGCGTTTCGCGCTTCTTCTACGGTCGCGAAGTCGTGCCGCTTCCTCCGCTCGTCGAGAGTGGGCCCATCGAGATTGGCGGCGCGGTACTCTTCGCGCAGGACGCACTCATCGTCGGATTCACCGCTGTGGTGGTGCTGGCCTTCTTCATCTTCTTCCAGCGCACGCATACCGGAAAAATGATCCAAGCCGCGTCACAGGCGCCGCGAGGTGCATCGCTGGTGGGTATCAACGTGCCGTTGCTGCGCAACGTCATGTGGGGCGTGGGCGCGCTGATGGGCGCCGCCGCTGGTATCCTCATCGCCCCCAACACGCTAGTCTACCCCGACATGGGTGGGCACATGCTGATCCGTGCGTTCGCCGCGATGTGCCTGGGAGGCTTCGGATCGTTCCCCGGCGCAGTGCTGGGCGGACTCACACTAGGCGTGCTGGAAAACCTGGTCGGCGGCTACGTCTCGAGTTCGCTGGTTGAGATCACCTCGTATTTGGTCATCGTCGCAGTTCTCGTCCTGAGACCGCAGGGCATTCTTGGTGAAGGGAAAACTGGCCGTGGTTGACATCATTTCCAAGGCCACTCCCCTGCGCGTGGCATCACCCGGCAACGAGGTGCCGCGGCGCGAGGCTGTGCTTCGCCGTACGGCACTGCTCTGCGCGCTGGCCGTGCTGTGCGTGCTACCGCTGTTTATCAACAACTACGTGCAGTTCGTGGTGAACACCATGCTCGTGTACTGTCTGGTCGCAGTCGGCTTCAATGTCGTCATTGGGTACCTTGGCCAACTTGCATTCGTGAGCGCCGGGTTCTTCGGCGTTGGGGCTTATGCCACCGGCCTGTCGATGGCGCACCTCGGTCTGCCATTCCCCGTTGCGATGGTTGTGGGGACACTGGCCGGGGGCCTGATCGGCGGGTTGGTGGGCCTGCCCGCGCTGCGCGTGCGTGGGCACTACCTCGCCATCATCTCGCTCGCGGTGAGCGAGATCCTGCGCTGGGTCTATGTGCATGAAGAAGGCCTGACCTTCGGCGCTGGCGGCTTCACGCTGCCCGACATCCGCCTGGGCAGCGAACCGCTAGGCGACATGGGCAAGTACTACGTGTTCCTCGCCGCCGCGGTGGTAGCCATTGGCGCCACTTCGCTCATACTGCGCTCGCGCTTCGGCCGCGCCTTCGTCGCGGTGCGCAACAACGAGAGCGCCGCCGCGTCGCTGGGCATTCCGGTCAGGCGCGCGAAGGTTGTCGCCTTCGCCTGGAGCGGCCTGGTGATCGGCCTGGCCGGCGCGCTGTTCGCCGCTCTCAACGGCCGTGTTTCGCCCGACTCGTTCGGCATGGCGCAGGTACTGCTGCATTTCGCCATCGTGATGATCGGCGGCCTAGGTAGCCTGCTTGGGTCCATCCTCGGAGCGGTGCTGCTCACTGGTGCGCCCGAGCTGCTGCGCAACTTTCCCGGCTTGGAAGAGATCGTGTTCAGCCTGCTGCTGATCGGGGTGCTGTTTTTCATGCCCAAGGGACTGGGCGGGCTGGTGGCACGCTATGTGCCCTTCCTGCGCGAGCGTTTGTACCGGAGCGATGACCATGAGTGAGCGCCCGATCGTGCTTGACGTCAGCGAGCTGAGCGTGCGCTTCGGCGGCCTTACTGCGGTATCGGACCTGAGCTTCTCGGTCCGTCAGGGCGAGGTGTTCACCATGATGGGGCCGAATGGGGCTGGCAAGACCACGGCCTTCAATGCCATCGGCGGCTTCGTGCGCGCCTCGGCGGGACGGGTGCGCTTCATGGATCGCGACCTCATCGGCCTGGCGCCGGAAAAGATCGCCACCTTCGGCATCCGCCGGACCTTTCAGAACAATGGAATCCTGCGTGAGATGACGGTGCTGGAGAACGTGCTCACCGGTCTGGAGCTGGACACCCCCAGCACCTTCTGGGGGGCTGCACTGGGCCTGCCGGGCAGTGGCCGGGCCGAGCGCGGCGCGGTGAGAAAGGCGCGCCATATGCTCGCCGAGATGGGCATCGCCGATCTTGAGCAGCGTATGGCCGGCGACCTCTCGTTCGGCCAACAGCGGCTCGTGGAGATCGCGCGGGCGCTCGTGGCCGGAGCCAGGCTCATCATGCTCGACGAACCCGCCGTTGGTCTCTCGCCGAGCGAGCGCATGGGCTTGGCTGACACGCTACGCCAACTGGCTGCAACCGGCATCACCATCCTGCTCGTGGAGCACGTGCAGGACCTGGTGATGGCAGTGAGTGACCAGGTGCTGGTGCTCAACTACGGCAAGCGCATTGCCTTGTGCGAGCCGGCCGAGGTGAAGAACAACCCTGAAGTACTGGAGGCTTACCTTGGTCACGCATGACGTTGCATTGCAGGTGAGCGGGATCGACGTGCACTACGGTCGCCTGCAGGCCCTGTCTCAGGTGAGCCTGGAACTTCGCACTGGCGAGGCCCTGGGTTTGCTCGGCGCCAACGGTGCGGGCAAGACCACGCTGCTCAACACGCTGTCGGGCTTTATGACGCCAAGCACTGGCAGCATCCGGCTCTTCGGCCAGTCGATCGGCGGCATGGCCCCGCACCGTATTGTGCGCAACGGGCTGCTGCATATCTCTCAAGAGCGTGACCTGTTCGGTGAGCTCACCGTGCTCGACAACCTGCGCCTGGGCGCGCGCGGCCCGGCGGAAGCCCGGTTCGCACGCAACGTGGAGCGCGTCTACGGCTTCTTCCCGCGACTGAAGGAACGCGCTACGCAGCGTGCCAACACCATGTCGGGTGGAGAGCAGCAGATGCTCGCCATGGGCCGGGCGTTGATGGCTGAGCCCCGTGTCCTGTTGTTCGACGAGCCCTCGGCCGGCCTGTCGCCGCTCTTCGTCACCGAGATCGGCAACATGATGAAGACCTTGCGCGACGAAGGTGCGGTGTCGATCCTGCTGGTCGAACAGAACATGTTGCTGGCCGCGCAGGTGGTGAATCGCTTCCACATCTTGCGCGCGGGCACTGTGGTGGCGCAGGGTGAAGCGGCCGATCTGCAGAAGGACCACGCTGACCTCGCTCGCGAGTTCTACCTCTAGGCGGCCATGGCACAGCTTCGCATCCCGGCGCTCTACATGCGCGGCGGCACCAGCAAGGGCGTGTTCTTCATCAAGGACGAGTTGCCAGCCGACCCGTGCGAGCGTGACCGCCTGCTACTGCGCGTGATTGGCAGCCCCGACCCATACGGCAAGCACACCGACGGCATAGGCGGCGCCACTTCCAGCACCAGCAAGGTGGTGATCCTCTCGCGCTCGGCGCGCGAAGACAGCGACGTCGACTACCTTTTTGGCCAGGTGGCCATCCAGTCCCCGGTGATCGATTGGAGCGGCAACTGCGGCAACCTAAGTGCCGCGGTTGGACCGGCCGCTATCGCCTTGAGTCTTGTTGACGCGCCGGACGACGGCGAGGCGCTGGTGCGCATCTGGCAGGCCAACATTGGCAAGCGTATCCATGCTCGGGTACAGATGGCCGGCGGCGAACCGGTGGAAGAGGGCAGTTTCAAACTCGATGGTGTGGCTTTCCCCGCGGCGGAGGTGCCCATCGAATTCCTCGACCCCGTGTCGGGCGACGACGAAGGTGGGGGCATGTTTCCCACCGGCCATGCGATCCAGACGCTCGACTTGCCCGACATGGGGGCCATCGAAGTGTCAATGGTCAACGCGGGCTTGCCCACCGTGTTCATCGACGCTGCAGCGCTGGGCCTACGCGGAACCGAACTGCAGCCGGAGGTCAACGGCAATGCGGCGCTGCTCGCGCACGTCGAGGCGATCCGCTCGCACTGCGCAGTGCTCATGGGCCTGGCTGCCACGCCGCAGCAGGCCACCTGCGAGCGCCCGCATACGCCCAAGCTGTGTTTCGTGGCACCGCCCGCAGGGTACACCGCGTCTGACGGGCGCGAGGTGCAGGCGACATCGATCGACCTGCTTGCGCGCGTCTTCTCGATGGGCCAACTGCATCACGCGATGACGGGAACTGGTGCGGTGGCCATCGCCGTGGCGGCGGCCCTTCCGGGCACGGTGGTCCACCGCGCTTCGACGGCGGCCAGCCCCGCGCGCGTGCGCTTTGGTCACCCTTCTGGCACGTTGCAGGTCGGCGCTGAAGTGAGCCAGCGAGATGGACGCTGGGTGGCCAGCAAGGTGGTGATGAGCCGCTCCGCACGGCGGCTGATGGAGGGTTGGGTGCGCGTGCCGTCGCCGGAAGACTGCTCGGATGGCCATTGAAAAGACTGCGTCGCCGCATAGTCGCAGCGCGCTCACCATCAACCTGCTGGTCCATGCTGCAGCCACCGCGGCCAACGTCGCCCCGGTGATCGTCGCGCCGCGGCAGCTGGCGGAACTGAAGCAGCCGCCAGTGACCATCGGGATCTTCGTTGCCATCGTCTATTTCGACGCCATGCTCGCGCGGGTGACCCTGCCTGAGCGATACGCGCTGGTGTTCTCCATTCGCCAGACCGGCGTGCCGTTGAGAGGTGCGCTGGCCGCGCTGCTGATGCCGTGGATGGCGCAATCGACAGGCCTGCGTTGGGGGCTCTTGGAAATGGCGCTGTTGTGCATCCTCGCTGGCGGCCTGTTCTTTACCTACCTGAGTGTTGTGGTCGGGCCGCCGTTGTTCGGCGTCGTGGGTGCCTGGTCAGGAACTCTGTCCACTTCGGTTGCGCTGTTCGTGGTGCCGTTGGCCGCGGTGGGCTGGATGCTCGTGCACCCGCACCTCGATCACACGAAAGGAATCGCATGAGAGGCATCATCATCGAGCAGTACGGCGGCCCCGAGGTGCAGCAACTGCGCGACGACTTGCCGCGGCCCGTGGCCTGTGCAGGCCACGTGTCGGTCCGTGTGGTCTGCGCCGGGCTCAACTTCATGGATGTGCTCACCCGCCGGGGCCACTACGCCCGGTCGAGCACCTACCCGGTGAGCCTGCCCTGCACGCTGGGCATGGAAGGCGCGGGCGAAGTCATCGAGGTCGGCGAGGGAGTCACGCATTTGGCCATCGGTGACCGCGTGGTCTGGTGCACCGTTTGGGGCAGCTTCGCCGAGATTGCCTCCATCCCTGCGGCGCTGGCCGCGCGCCTGCCCGACGACATCGGGTTTGACGTCGCTGCAGCCGCCATGTTTCAAGGCTGCACCACGCACTACTTGATCCACGACACCGCCCGGCTCCAGCCTGGCGACCAGGTCCTGGTGCACGCCGCGGCCGGGGCCATCGGCCAGTTGCTGGTACAGATGGCCAAGCGGCGCGGTAGCACCGTCTTTACCACCGCCAGCACGGCCGAGAAACGCGCGGTGGCGCTCGCCTGCGGCGCTGACCACGCGTTTGCGTATGACGACGGGGGCTTTGCCGAGGCGGTGCGTGCCGCTACCGGTGGGCGCGGCGTCGACGTGGTGTTTGACGCGGTGGGCCGCACAACCCTGCGCGGCAGCTTGCGCGCTGCACGCACACGCGGGTTGGTGGTGAACTACGGTGCGGTGTCGGGCACCGTCAACGACCTAGACCCGGTTGAGCTCGGCGAAGCGGGTTCGCTTTTCCTGTGCCGCCCGCGCCTGGCCGACCACATGGCCGATGCAACCACCGTGCAGCGGCGAGCCGACGAAGTCTTCTCCGCCGTGCGCGAAGGCGCGCTGCGCATCGAGATTGCCACGCACACCATCTCGACCAAGTGGGCCAGGGGCTCGCCTTGATCGAGTCGCGCCAGCAGATCGGCAAGCCGGTCGCATGGATTTGATTTTTTATTCCGAAGAACGACGATATGAGCATTTCCCCATCCCTCGGTGCCCTGCTGCGCTACGCCCTGAACGAACGCCGCGGCCTGCTCGTGCCCGGCGCCGGCAACGCCCTGGCGGCGCGTGTGATCGAGAGTCTGGGCTTCGAGGCTGTGTACCTGAGCGGTGCCGGCCTCACAAACAACTACTACGCGCTCCCGGACCTCGGCTTCATCAGTCTCTCCGACATCGCCCAGCACACAGCTGCCGTGCGCGACGCGATCACGCTGCCGCTGATCGTCGACGCCGACACCGGCTTCGGCAATGCGCTCAACGTACGCCAGACCGTGCGCACGTTGGAGCGTGCAGGGGCAAACGCCATCCAGCTCGAGGATCAGGTGATGCCGAAAAAATGCGGCCACTTCGCCGGCAAAGCGGTGATCGAACAAGGGGAGATGCTCGGCAAGATCAAGGCCGCCGTGGATGCGCGTCATAGCGACGACTTCCTCATCATCGCGCGCACAGATGCGCGCGCCATCCATGGCCTCGATGACGCACTGGCCCGTGCCGCAGCGTTTGCGGAAGCGGGGGCAGACGTCACCTTCGTCGAAGCACCCACCGACCTTGATGAGCTACGCCGCATTGCCGCCGATCTGCCTTGTCCGCAGATCGTCAACGTCGTGATCGGCGGCAAGACACCCTCTGTACCTTCGGCCAAGTTCGCCGAGATGGGGTTTGGCATGGTGTTGTACGCCAATGCTGCACTGCAAGGGGCGGTCCGCGGAATGACAAACGCCCTCGCCGAGTTGCGGGGCAAGGGCGAACTGTTGGAGGAGCCCACACTCGTTGCGACGTTTGAGGAACGACAACGGCTTGTTCAAAAATCACTATTTGACCAATTGGAAGGTCGATACGCGGCCTGACGTCCCGGCTGGGACATTTGCAAGACAATTGATTCGCGCCGCCCCGAAAGCAAGTGAATGGCCGTGATCAGGGGCCCGTTGTGGCCGTGATTCGCCCTGAGTTGAGCTTGCCAACCAGGGTCCAACTTTTACCTCGGGCGGACGTGTCCAACCGGCTGTGCCTCTGGCCGCTGCCCCCGTTGAACGTCTACCATGGGGCGTTTGAGCCTGACACTCTGTGCGGGAACGGCCGTTCAAGTCAGCTTGCTGTCCGTAGTGCAGTCGAGCGACTGGTGTTGGGAGTAAAGCTGTCGGTTGCGGCCAACGGCTCTCAATGACCGCCATTGTCGGGCCCCCACCGTCCATGGCACGGCCCGCGAATGTCGCTGATCAGCCTCAAACGGCCGCCGGCGCCCCCCTTCTGGAGGCTTGCTCTTGCTGCCAACTACGTAGTGGCCCGATCAGGCGTTCGATTTCGAACTAACGCCCGAAAGCACCCAATGGTCGTATGGAACCGATCGACCAAACCGACAGGCTACGGATGGCTACAGCAAGGCTATGGTTGGGCTACAAACAAAAACGCCCACTTGTTAGTGGGCGTTTACTGTCAGCGGAAACCGCTTGCTTATTGGTTGCGCGAGAAGGTTATGAGGCGACGCGATTTACAAACATGTAAAACGTTTTAGAAAGGCGTCTATCGTTTTAAATCATGGAATTCCAGGGTAAATAGCCCTAAACTCGGGCTCAGCAATCACCTCAACTTGCACCCATTGAAAACGCCAGATACCCACGAACTTCAGTTTGACCTCCCGGCACAGGGTCCGCACGGGCGAGCCAAAACGACCATTGGGCAGCCTAAATCGGTTAGCCAGCTTCTCGAATGGGCACGCCAGAACCAGGTCGAAATGCCCCTGGCACTCCTGCTAGACGCCTCGCGCTGCGATCAGAATCTCAAGTTCACAGGTACCGCGCTGGCCTTCTTGCGTCAGCGAACGACTCTCGATTGCATTCGCAATTGGGAGACCGAGCTCTCTTTCGCGACCGCCCTTTTCGCGTTGTCGGATGCGTGCGCAGTGGCACCCTTCATCACCACAAACTATCCCCCCATGCCTCCAGAGCGCTCAGTCGCTCGGCAACTGCAGGGCGGTGAACTTCGCGATTTCCCGCTTATTGCCTTGCTCGCTCGCCCTGTGCCCCGAGTGGGCAAAGACAACGAGCACTGGCTCAGCGCGCTTAGAACCTGGTGTTTTGTCCAGTTTCTTTGGTCGCGATACGGAGGAGCAATTCCCTCGTCCTACCTCGTCACGGTGGTCAATAAACTGCGCCAGGCCATCGACGAAGAAGGTGAATGGTTAGATTTGTTCCTCAGATTGCGTGGGACAACCGACTCTTTTCACGTCCTCACGCGCCACCTTTCAGGTCGGGCCAATTCCCTTTTTACAGATACGGTTACGAAGGTCGAACGCCCAAGTCACCGCACCATGCTTGCGCACCTACGCAACGTCTGTGACGGCAAGGAACCCGACGGCAACACTGACACACAAGTATCTGGATATGGGTTGTTTGCTCAATATCTGCAGCGCCAGAACGCACAGTCCCCTTGGTTGAACGCCAATGATCTATCACCGCCGACAAGGGAGCCTGCCGCCGAACTGGACGCCGATGACCTGGGCACGCAGGTGTTTGATCTCCCGGACGGTGAGCCGGCAACCCTGCAGGTTGCCGGGGTGGACACCGCAAACACGCCACCAGAGCAGGAGCGAAAGGCCAACGGGGTGCTGCTGGCCTCGATCGAGGACTCTCAACTGCTGCCTTTCAGTTGGAATCGACCCAACCCTGCAGAGCGGAGAGTCCTAGAGCAATGGCTCGACGAGGTGTGGCAGGGAAATGATGTCGCCCTGCATGAGCTGGCCGCCATGATTTACCTGGCAATCCACTGCGCATGCTCACTGCGCACCATCCTGGATTTGCAAATTTCAAGCGAGCCGGGCGAGGACTGGCGCCTAGACGTGCTGACCGGCGTGCTGCATCGGCGCCCTCCCAGGCGTTACAACGGATGGCGATCCACAGAGCAATCCGATCCCTGGGTAGCCAAGCGCGCTGAAAAAATCACGCTCTCTCTTCCAGTCGTCGTCCGGACCACCCTGACACAGATGATCGCTGGCCGTTCAAACACCCCCACCTTGGCGGCCGTCTGGGGGGATCGGTCAGCGATGCCGGAGCAGGTTTTCCGGGAAGTTTGTCAAACAATTCCGGACCTGGAACGAATCACCTCAGGCATGCTGGCCCGCTGGCTTGAGCAGGCAACCTTTGAGCACACGAGCGACCCAGTGCTCAGTCAATTGCTGGCAAGCCATCCACGATCGGGCTTACCCGGGGCCTGCGCCTACTCCTCCTATGGATCCCAGCAAGTGAACACCGCCCTGCGCGTGAGCCTTGCCGGGCCGGCCGATGAACCGCGCGCCCAGCCTCCGGAGGAACCGTTGAACAGTGCTGGTAGTGAGTTGTCCCCCCTTGAGCCGTTGGTCAGACAGGCGTGTGCCAGCGCTTTGGCCGAAGTCAACCGACTGGCGGCCAATCCGCAGCAGTGGGCACGCCACCACAACGCACTGACCTCATACGTGGTTGTGACCCTGCTCGCAAGCACAGGCGCACGGCCGGTGAATTCACCGTTCGAGTCACTGGCGCACTTCGATTTCTCACAGGGACACCTCTACATAGAAGACAAAGTGTCCAGTCGATTGCACCAGGGTCGCTTGGTGCCGCTACCTCCCGCAGCCTCGACGCTGGTTAGGGATCACTATCTGCCTCATCTGGCAAGACTGGCGCAAGTGCTGTCCCAGACTGACCCGCAAATGAGCCAGGCGTGCGCGAGCCTGTCCCGCTGTGAACCGGTACGGTCTCTCCCCCTGTTCTTCCTTTTGAGTACTGTGCCGGCGCTGGACTGGGTGGAGGTTTCGGAGTCCTCACTTTCTGCACTCGAAATTTTTCCGTGGCCGCTGCCCTGGAACCTGATGCGTCATCGCCTGCCCACGGAACTCAAACGCGCAGGCCTGGACCACGAGATCGTCAACGGACTGACCGGTCATGGCGAGCATGGCACTGCAGCGTACGGTCCCTATTCCATGCGCACATGGAAGCAAGACGCAAAAAAGGCGTTGCCTTACCTGACACAGTTGCTGCAACGGCTGAACTTGGCCCCACCGATATCTCCGTCTTGGCCTGCGGCGATTGCAAGCCGTGTTGCGGCACCAAGTCAGGGTTCGGCACTGAACGACGCACAGGACTTTGGTCCGCGAGCCCGTCATCAACGTCGGCAGGAAGCACATGCAAAGGTGGTGGAGCAGGCCAAGCGAGAAATCGAACAATTCGTCGCATCACGCTCACTGGATACCATCAAGCCTGAGGATTGGGAGCAATTGAGCCGCGCGATGCTGCTGACGCCAACGGGAATGCCGCAACCCATGGGTACGCTGCGTTACGACACATTCCGACAGTGGCTCCTGCATCAATGGGCGGCCATGGGGCAAATGCCCAGGTTGAGGAAGCGCTACCTGCCCGCGTTGGAGGAGCCATCCCCGTTCACGGAACTTGCGGTAGGTGCAGAACAACGCTGGCAGTCCGCGCAGCAACTGCTACAGGACCTCTTTGCGACCTTGGTCGTGAGCAAGACGTCCATGCGCGACGGACTGGCCCTCGGGATCGCGTCGTTGTTGCTTCAATCACGTGTCGCCGACCCAGCCTTACTGCAAGACCTGTCAAAAGGTCGGAATTTTCGACTGGTTGCGCTCGGCGACTCGGCGTTCCTCGAACACGCACCAGTCCTGGACCGGGAGCCGATGGCGCCGTGCCGGCGGTATCGCTTGGGCGGGACAGCGGCCGCCTTGCTGTCCAGAGCAAAGGCGAGCCGCTATAGCCTCGATATTTACGAGCGACCCGCGCCAACCGAACTGGTGCGCATCGCGCAAGCCTGTGGCATCCACACCGCGCCTGAGACCTTTACAAGTCAGTGGATTCAATCCTGGTTGCCCCTGGTCCAGCAATGCAATCAGATGGACTTCCCGGGCCTGGTCGCGGCCTACCTCAATGGTCAAGTGATCACGGCAGCATTGCACCACGCCGATTGGCTGCGGGGGCACCTGGGTTTCGCTGTGCGCGTCCCTGCGCTCGATCGACTTGTCCCCGAGCAAGCACCCAGCGAAGAGGCGCAAGACGACGCATGGATGGACGAAGCGGACGCCGAATCCGGCGGCTTTGTGTTCATGGCTGGGGAGCTCACAGCCTCAGCAAACTCCAGCGCGCGCCACCCCGAAAACTTCGGACCAAAAGGAGACGATGACGATGTCGTGCGTATTGCCCAGCAGCGCTGCAGGGATTTTTTTCAAGCGATCCGCAATGCCTTGCATCGCTTCGCAGCACAAAAGCACAGTCCGCGGCGCGACCTGGACGCGGCACTACGCCGCATCATCGCCGAGCATGGCGATGTCAGTCGAAGCTGCCGGCTGCTGGCCGAGTGGCTGCGTTCAATGCTATGGCGCCGCACGCCCCGCGGCCAGCTCAGCCTGAGCTCTCTCAGCCGTTACCTGAATGCCCTCTCGGTCTGCTTCGAAGCCGTAGCGTATCGCCATGATCTGCTGGCCTGTGATGAAGAGGAGGTGACGAACTTTTATGTGCAGGTGATGGATGCCCGACGAACGATCCGCCCCGATATCAGCACACCGCCCAAGCGCTCGAACGCGGACCAGGCCGCTGATACGGTCATATCGGTGAACGATGCTGCGCCGGACGGTGCCGCGCCCTACAGGACTTGGCATCTGGCATTTCAGTTGCTGCGAAACTTTCACCAATTGATGAGTCAGGAGCTGGCACTGGAGGACCCGGATTGGTCAGAGATCTCGCCAGCGCAGGAGACCCTTTCGATATCGCCCGGCCTGATCCTGGAACAGGAATATCGCCACGCCCTCGCTCTTGCCGCTCCCTCGCCAGCCACTGCCAGCCGCGAGGAACTGGCCGTGGCGTTCATCCTGCTTGTGGCCATGCGCTTTGGACTGCGCGGTGCAGAGGTGACGGGACTGATGCGCAGCGACTGGTTAGACACCTCTTACGGAGCCACAGTCGTGCTGGTGCAAAGCCATCGGCACCGTTCACTCAAGACGCCCGCCGCGCGCCGGCAAGTGCCACTGCTGTTCAACCTGACAGAACCTGAGCGCCTGATCGCTCAGCGCTTTCTGGCACTTTGGGAAGGCATCGCTGGCGGCGACCTGAAGCTGCCATTGTTTGCCCGCTCTGAGGATGCGACCCAGTTCATGAACGACAAGCCTCTTCGCTGGAAAGCGAGCCAATGCATCAAGCTGGCCACGCTAAACCCTCACCTGAGCTTGCACCACGCAAGACACACCTTCGCCAACCGGGTGGCACAGATGTTGATGGACCGGACCCAAGGCATCTGGCCACGTGACAGTGCGACTGAACATGATGCAGACCGATCAACGCATGCCCGCAAGCTGCTGCTTTGCACCGATCAGGTGACCCGACGATCACTCTGGGCGTTGGCACGTCTGCTGGGACATGCCCATCCGCAGACATGCGTACGCAGCTATCTGCACATGATTCCTGATTTGGCAGATCGGTATGTGTGGGCGGACGCCTCGCGAGCCGTAACACCCATCCCACGTTCTACCGTCGGCATTGTCCAACTCAATGGAGCGGCAGCGATGGAGGGATATCTCATCGCGCCCGCACTGCCCGAGCACACGCCTGCGAATCCACCCAGTCCTCAGGACCTGCTGCGCTTGCTCCGTCTCTTTCAACATGGCGCGGCGATGGAGCAGGCGGCTTTAAGTGCCGCCGTCCCGTTACCCGTGGCCACCCGCCTTGTGGATATGGTGAAGCATGTTGACGGCATTCTCGCGCGGCGCACGCAAATCAATGCGCACCGGGGTGGCGCGAGCAATTTACTCAGTCACATACGGCAGCCGCGCTGGAAATGGCTGGTGCAAAAGGCTGGAGATTTGGAGCCAGCTGTGCACACAGCAGCAACCCTATGGACCAAGTCGGACTTGCTCAACATGATCGGCCCCTCGCGACAGATTCTGCTTTACCAGCGGGTCCACTTTGCCATCATGCAGCAGGTGCTATCAATGTGGAGGTTGCCGCGGGAATGCGTACGCACCATCATCACGCGTGGTCAGCATGCACAACTGCTTCAATGGGCCGAAGAATTCGGACTGGCGATTGAGCCCCAGCACACCAAAGGTCAACCGGCAATTCAGATCGACACCGTCGAAGTTGGCGATCCTCCGGCCAGCATTAAACACCGGTGCGCAATGGTGTTCATCCCCGGCACGGACCAACCACTTGAGAGCAGTTATGAAATGGCGCTGCTGGTGCTGCTGTCGATCTTTATGCTTTGCTCTGCCGACGACGCGGCGACGCTTTATAAAAATTCAACGATATTAACGAATGCGTGAATCGCCTGGCCACCGCGTGCGGTGGTTTGGTGCGTTCGCACTGAGCAGTGTTTTTTGGACTTGGACATTTGTGCGATCGCAATTAAATCAATGTCCTGCTTACCGTATCGGATATAAATCTTGCCTTGCCCATCACTCTGAAAAATCAGTGCTTCCTCAGCCACATCAAAACCGAGCATGTGCCCTGCCAACTCCTTTGGCACGGCATTGAAGTCGGACAAATCAGGGCGCGAGGCATATTTTCCTTGCAGCCTGGCAACTGGCTTTTGATCAACAAAAACCCCGATGGGCTGGCTGATTATTCGCCCACCCCTTTTGATTAAGGCTTCTTGCACTACATGGCGGACATTTGCTGCCTCATCCGATGGAATCTCTTGAAAGATTGCATCTGCCGTGCCATCCGAAGGCCCGCTGAGGACGCCTTGCAATACAGACTCAACAATTGCTCGTATTTTCTCCACTGCAGCGTCATTAACTGGGGATCGCGACCGCAACTGGATCGCCGGATTAAAACCAACCACTGATTTAACTATTAACGCCTCAGTAAAAAGATCTTCACTAGATACAACACCTACTCGACATATAGCGTCGATCACAGTTTGCGTCGCGAACTCAAGATCTGACCATCTAACCTTATCAACAGGTCCGCTAAGGCTTTCAAAATTTTCATCATTTATTTGCAAAATGAGCGCATGTTCTTGATGTTGGGTCACCTCCACCAACAAGTGCCCTTGCAGAAAAACTTCATCACGTAATTGCCTATCCCCCTCCTTGATGAAAGTTTTGTTCTTGTAGTTCACCATCAATTTCTCCAATCAAAATTAATTAGAACACCAAACCAGTCAGTGATAAAAATTTCTGATTATTTGGTTGATAGCGAGAAATTAACAGCCCACCAAACGACCGCAAAGGTCACTTGGTCTATTGCAGTTGCACTTTTTGCCGTAACAGCTGCGCCGATCGGTTTTGTGCTTGGTAATCGCTGAAGCAATGCGTTGTGCGCTAGGTTACAGGGCCAGAAAAGCTGCCTAAATCGCCCCAGTTTTCAAGTAGGTCCGTTGGTTTAAGTTGACCTTCACCTCAGTAAACTGTGTGCAATAACTGTCAGTTCAGCAAGTAGCGCCGAAAAATCCCGTCCTAAATGGCCGAGAGGATTTCAATTTCATTCGGACAGTCCTAGTAACTCCTGCTCTAGCTCCTTCATGAAGGCACCTGCGGCGATTGAAGGTTTTAGACCACGTCGCGTTACCAATGAAAGGTCGTGAACATATTCCTCCTCGTCTTTAATCCTGATGACTTGAAGACCCCGCTCAATAGCTGCTGCTGACGAATAGCGAGGAATCAACGTCACTCCCAAATTAGCAGCCGAAAGTTTGAGCGCTGTTGCCAGCGTACCTGCTTGGATGGAAGACTTTAGTTCTAAGCCTTTCGCCAAGAGGATGCGGTCTACTGTCGCTCGGGTGCTGTAAACACTTCGGAGCGAAATGTGCTCATGTTTTGCCACCTCATTCCAAGTAACTTCGGTTTTATGACCGAGAGCATGCCTAGGGCTACATGCCAGCAAGAGTGGGTGAGAGTAGACGACTCTCGCACACAGTTGCGGGTCTTCGGAGGACGTGGAAACTATCCCGAAGTCGCAACGACCAGTTCTTACGTATTCGATGGTTTCATCCGTTGAGAGCTCGTGCAAATCAAAGGAGACTCTTGGATGAGATACCTTGAACCGCTCAATGACATCGGAAATAATCCCGTACATCATCATTGGCGACGATGCAATGCTTACCTCGCCGCTATCCAGACTCCGCAACGCTGACAACCTGCGTCCTGCCAAGCGCATGGTGCTGAGAACTTCTTGAGCATATTCGTACAGTTCAGCGGCTCCGTCGCGAGGGACCACTCGACGCGTTGTCCGCTCAAATAGTGGCAGCCCGATTTCGGATTCGAGCTCAGCGCACAGTTTGCTTGCTGCGGATTGCGTCATATGCATCTCCTCGGCAGCGGCGGTAAAGCTTCGCTTCTCATATACGGCGCAGAAGACGCGGAGTTGCCGCAAGGTGACATTCATTCGCATGTTGGGCGCCGAAATTGATTCAATTCTTTCGCCAATCTTTGGCGCTTTTCAAGAAATACGTTGACCACCGATTTTAATCACATTAATTCCATATTGGAATTAATCAATGAAAAAACGTCCATTGTTGAACTAAGTTAGATGGGTGATGCTTCCGTTTGCACTGCATATCAACAACGGAGTCAGCCTGATGTTTTTATTCCACGCGTCTAGTCCCTCGCGCCGCATGACCCTCGTCTCACTTCTCGCCGGAGTGTTCGCGCTTACCGCAACTTCAGGCGCTGCGGCGCAGAACTACCCCAGCCGTCCTGTAAAACTCATCGTTCCGTTTGCCGCGGGGAGTGCTACCGACACCGCAGCTCGAATCATTGGTACAGCCATCTCCACCAGCATGGGTCAACCTGTTGTCATCGACAACAAAGCCGGCGCAGGCGGGACCATCGGTTCGAACAGCGTCGCCACTTCGCCAGCAGACGGCTACACCCTGGTCATGACTAGCAGCTCGACGCACTCCGCGGCCACTGCGCTCATCCAGCGCGTCCCCTACGACGGCGTCGAGAGCTTCGTGCACATCGCGCGAGTTGCCAACATTCCACTGATGTTGGTCGCTCGCCCAGACCTCGGCGTCACCAGCGTCAAAGCGCTGGTGGAGTCGTCCAACAAGAAGCAGCTCAACTACGCCTACGGCTCCGCGACGAGCCAAATCGCCGCAGGTACTTTCAACACCGAGGCAAAAGCAAACGCCTTGGGTGTTCCCTATCGGAGCCAGCCGCCTGCCGTTGCCGATGTCCTCGGCGGCCAGGTCGACTACATGTTTGGCGACATCTCGGTCGTTAAGGCGTTCGTCGACACCAAGAAGCTCACCCCGCTTGCAGTCTCTACGCCCGCTCGGTTGCCGGCCTTCCCCTCTGTGCCCACGCTGCAAGAACTAGGTTTCAAGAATTTCGATTTGGTTGTTTGGGTCGGTCTGGCCGCTCCGAAGGGCACCCCTGCTCCCATCGTTGAGCGACTGGCCAAGGAGACCCTGGCAGCTTTGAAGTCGCCCGAAGTTGCCGCAAAGCTGTCCACTGCAGGCATGGAGGTGGCTCCCTTGACAGGCGAGGAGATGCGCAAGTTCGCAAATTCCCAAAAGACTGTCTGGACTGCACGTGCAGAAGCAGCGGGAGTGAAGCCCGAATGACAACGCAAGGGGCCACGCCACTGGCGGGCATCAAGATTCTTGACCTCACCTCCGTCATCATGGGGCCAGTCTGCACGCAGATTCTTGCAGGGTATGGCGCTGAGGTCATCAAGGTCGAGCCTCCGGAAGGCGACATCATGCGCCACGCTGGCGCAAAAGCCGAGGCTGGAATGGGCGCAATGTTCCTTCATTCGAATCG
>LNAP01010130.1_pt1 | contig 19037 bp, 14 predicted proteins | sample 602601 | NCBI WGS metagenome assembly LNAP01 (sample SAMN02440304, study PRJNA202911) | soil metagenome | biome: Subtropical and temperate rainforests or woodlands; isolation source: soil samples (1 kg each in a 20% v/v slurry with milli Q water) were... ...
CGAAGTGCTGGCCAAGCAAGAGCTGAGCCTGGCGTTGAACGTGCCGAACCGTCTTCAGGAAGAGGGCAGCACTGAAGAACTGGGCGTGCAACTGCGCGTCAACTCGATGAAGGACTTCAACCCGGCCAGCCTGGTCGAGCAAGTGCCCGAGCTGAAAAAACTGATGGAACTGCGCGACGCACTGGTGGCCCTCAAGGGCCCGCTGGGCAACGCGCCTGCCTTCCGCAAATCCATCGAAGGCGTGCTCGCCGACGACGAATCCCGCGGTCGCGTACTGAATGAGCTGGGCTTGAATGCCACAGCCCAGGACGCCTGAGTCTCCATTAGCCAAGGAAGCCAACACCATGAGCACTAGCGCAGCACAGCAAAAGAGCAAAGAGAACGGCGAATACAGCATTCTCGACAGCATCATCGCCGAAACCCGCCTGACCCCGGACGACGAAGCCTATGACATCGCCAAGCGCGGCGTGTCGGCTTTCATCGAAGAACTGCTCAAGCCGCAGAACAATGGTGAGCCGGTCAAGAAGGCCATGGTTGACCGCATGATCGCCGAGATCGATGCCAAGCTCAGTCGCCAGATGGACGAAATCCTGCACCACCCGGCCTTCCAGTCTCTGGAATCGTCGTGGCGTGGCCTGCAGTTGCTGGTCGAACGCACCAACTTCCGCGAAAACATCAAGATCGAAATCCTCAACGTCTCCAAAGAGGACCTGCTGGACGATTTCGAAGATTCACCGGAAGTAATGCAGGCGGGCCTGTACAAGCACATCTACACCGCGGAATACGGTCAGTTCGGTGGTCAGCCGGTGGGCGCGATCATCGCCAACTACTTCATGTCTCCAAGCTCGCCGGACGTGAAACTGATGCAGTACGTCTCCAGCGTTGCCTGCATGTCCCATGCGCCATTCATTGCCGCGGCCGGCCCGAAGTTTTTCGGCCTGGAAAGCTTCACCGGTCTGCCGGACCTGAAGGATCTGAAAGATCACTTCGACGGCCCGCAATTCGCCAAATGGCAGAGCTTCCGCGAGTCGGAAGACTCCCGTTACGTTGGCCTGACCGTGCCACGTTTCCTGCTGCGTAACCCGTACGACCCGGAAGAAAACCCGGTCAAATCGTTCGTGTACAAAGAAACCGTCGCCAACAGCCACGAGCACTACCTGTGGGGCAACACCGCCTACGCGTTCGGCACCAAGCTGACCGACAGCTTCGCCAAATTCCGCTGGTGCCCGAACATCATCGGCCCGCAGAGCGGTGGCGCGGTTGAAGACCTGGAAAGCATGGGCGAAATCGAAACCAAGATTCCGACCGAAGTATTGGTCAGCGACCGCCGTGAATACGAACTGGCCGAGGAAGGCTTCATCTCCCTGACCATGCGCAAAGGCTCCGACAACGCGGCGTTCTTCTCCGCAAGCTCGGTGCAGAAGCCGAAGTTCTTCGGTATCAGCGCAGAGGGCAAGGCCGCAGAGCTGAACTACAAGCTCGGCACCCAGCTGCCGTACATGATGATCGTCAACCGCCTGGCTCACTACTTGAAAGTGCTGCAGCGCGAGCAACTCGGTTCGTGGAAAGAACGCACCGACCTCGAGCTGGAACTCAACAAGTGGATTCGCCAATACGTGGCCGACCAGGAAAACCCGAGCGCCGAAGTGCGCGGCCGTCGCCCACTGCGCGCCGCCCAGATCATCGTCAGCGATGTCGAAGGCGAGCCTGGCTGGTACCGCGTCAGTCTGAACGTGCGCCCGCACTTCAAGTACATGGGGGCCGATTTCACCCTGTCGCTGGTTGGCAAGCTGGACAAAGAGTAAGCGGAGCGACTCATGACCGGATACGGCAGCCTTTTCGAACGCCTGGGTGGCGAAGCGGACAAACGCGTCGGCTGGAGCCGCGAGGTCTGCGCCATGGCGTCCGTGGCTGCCCATCTGGCCAAGATGCTCAGTACCCGGGCGGGTAGCGTGCAAACGCTGTCCGATTACGGGCTACCCGATCTCAATGACATGCGCCTGAGCCTGCACGATTCCCTGAGTCAGGCCCGTTTGGCCATCGAAAAATTCATCGAAGCCTACGAGCCACGCCTGAGCAATGTGCGTGTCATTTCCCTGCCGCGTGACCACGATCAGCTTCGCCTGTCCTTCAGCATCGAAGGCCTGCTGGAAGTTGATGGTTTCAAGCGTCAGGTCAGTTTCGCCGCGCGCCTGGATGGCAGCGGTCAAGTCAAGGTCAACTAAGGAGATTCGTATGTCCGGCAAACCCGCAGCAGCGAACTCACCGCACTTCGCCAGTTAGGTCGTCGATTCGCCGAGCGTAGCCCGGCGTTGGCGCCTTTCCTGGGTCAGGCCGGGCGGGATCCGGACGTGGAGCGGTTGCTGGAAGGCTTTGCGTTCCTGACCGGCCGCCTGCGTCAGAAGCTCGATGACGAATTGCCGGAACTGAGCCATTCGCTGATGCATCTGCTGTGGCCCAACTACATGCGGCCGCTGCCGGCGTTCAGCATTTTGCAGTTCGATCCGTTGACGCGATCGGGGCCTGCGGTAATGGTCGAGCGCGACACGCCGGTCGAGAGCATGCCGATCGATGGCGTGCGTTGTCGTTTTCGCACCAGTTATCCGACTGAGGTGTTGCCGTTGGATCTGGCCGCGCTGACTTACTCGGTGAAGGGTGACGGTTCGCTGTTGAGCCTGCGTCTGGAGATGAGTGCTGAGGGGCATCTCGGCGAGTTGGAACTGAGCCGTTTGCGTCTGCACTTCGCCGGTGAGCGCTACATCAGCCAAATGCTGTACCTGAGCCTGTTGCGCAACCTGGAAGGCATCGAGCTGATTCCGCTGGACGGCTCCGGCACACCAGTCAACGGCGTGAACGGCACGCCGATGGCATTCAAGATGTCGGGCGACTGCGTGCAGCCACTGGGTTTTGCCGAAGAAGAAGCATTGATCCCGTATCCGCTGAACACCTTCCGTGGTTATCGCTATTTGCAGGAGTATTTCGCCTTCCAGGACAAGTTCCTGTTCGTCGACGTCAACGGTCTGGACCTGCTCAAGGCCCTGCCGGAAGACACACTCAAGCAGGTGCGCGGCCTGGAGTTGCGCTTCGATATTCGCAAAAGCGGCATTCAGCGCCTGCGTCCGACGCTGGACAATGTGAAGCTCTACTGCACACCGATCGTCAACCTGTTCAAGCACGATGCGTTGCCGATCCGTCTCGACGGTACGCAGGACGAATACCTGCTGCTGCCGGCCAAGTTCGACCTGGAAAACTGCGGTGTGTTTTCGGTGCAAACCGTCACCGGCTGGAAGCCAGGCGGCGTCGGTTATCAGGAATACGTACCGTTCGAATCGTTCGAGCACGATCCGAGTTTTGACGTGCCCAACAGCCGTCCGCACTACAGCATCCGCCAGCGTTCGTCCTCGTTGCACGATGGCCTCGACACGTACCTGAGCTTCGGCATTCGCCACACCGAAGGCCACGAAACCCTGTCGATCGACCTGATGTGCACCAATCAGAACCTGCCGCGCAAGCTCAAACTCGGCGACATCTGCCTGGGCTGCGAAGAGACGCCGGAGTTCCTGCGTTTCCGCAACATCACCCCAGCCACCCCGAGTTATGCGCCGCCGCTGAACCGTGACTTCCTCTGGAAGCTGATCAGCAACATGTCGCTCAACTACCTGTCGCTGGCCGACGTCAATGCGTTGAAGGTGATTCTCGAAACCTACGACCTGCCGCGCTACTACGACCAACACGCAGAAAAAGTTAGCAAGCGCCTGCTGGGCGGGCTGAAGTCGATCAAACACCAACACGTCGACCGCTTGCATCGAGGGTTGCCGGTACGCGGGTTGCGCACCGAGCTGACTATCGACCCGCAAGGGTATATCGGCGAGGGCGACCTGTTCGTTTTCGCTTCGGTTCTCAATGAGTTTTTCGCGCTTTACGCCAGTCTCAATTCGTTCCACGAGCTGCGGGTAAAAAGTACACAGGGAGAGGTGTACCAATGGACACCACGCATGGGCCTGCAGCCCCTGCTTTAAGCAGGCTGACCCGGGTAATACGCGAATATTCGCTGTTTCAGGCTGTTTTGCTGGTAGTCGACCGGCTACGCGAGGCGCACCCGTGCCTCTGCGAAGACGATCTGTACGACCAGCTGGAATTCCAGGCCAATCCGAGCCTGGGTTTCCCTGGCAGTGACGTCGATCGCGTGGAGTTTTTCGAAGAGCACGGGCAAATGCGTGCGCGTTTGCGTTTCAACCTGATTGGCCTGGTGGGTTCCGGCTCGCCACTGCCGGCGTTCTACGGCGAACAGGCCCTGGGCGATAGTGAAGACGGCAATCCGACCCGCAACTTTCTCGACCTGTTCCACCATCGCCTGCAACGGCTGATGCTGCCGATCTGGAAAAAATACCGTTACCGCGCAAGCTTCCAGAGCGGCGCCCTCGACCCGTTTTCATCGCAGCTGTTTGCGTTGATCGGCCTCGGCGGCGAAGAAATTCGCAAGGCTCAGGAACTGAACTGGAAACGCCTGCTGCCGTACCTCGGCTTGCTCAGCTTGCGGGCGCACTCGGCGGCGTTGATCGAAGCGGTGCTGCGTTACTACTTCAAGCACGCCGAACTGACCATCGAGCAATGCATCGAGCGCAGCGTCGAAATCCTCGACGAGCAGCGCAATCGCCTGGGGCGCGCCAACAGCGTGCTCGGCGAAGACCTGGTGCTGGGCGAACACGTGCGTGATCGCAGCGGCAAATTCCGTATTCACATTCGCGAGCTCGACTGGCAACGCTTCCACGAATTCCTGCCGATCGGTTTCGGCTACCAGCCGCTCTGCGCGCTGGTGCGGTTCACCCTGCGTGACCCGCTCGATTACGACATTCGCCTGGTGTTGCGCCAGGAAGAAATCCGCGAACTGCGTATCGGCGAGCAGAACGCCTGCCGCCTGGGGTGGACCAGTTGGCTGGGCCGTGAAACAGCGGACGGCGTGGTGACCCTGGGCAGCAAAATTCATTAAGGACAGATGATCAATGATCAACGTAGACCTGCAACAACTTATCCAGGCGCTGGACGCCGAAACCCGTCGTGATCTGGAAAGTTCGGCCGAACGCTGCGTCGCCCGTGGCGGCAGCAAGATCCTCGTCGAAGACCTGTTGCTGGGCCTGCTGGAGCGCCCGCAAGGCTTGCTCGCCCGAGCGTTGCAGGATGCTGAAGTGGATGTCGGCGAACTGAGCGCCGCGCTGCAATCGCGGGTCGAGCACAGCGCCTCGCGCAACCCGGTGTTCGCCCCGGAGCTGGTGCAGTGGCTGCAAGACGCCTTGCTGGTGGCCAACCTCGAATTGGGCCAGAGTCAGGTCGAGCAAGCCGCGTTGATCCTCGCATTGCTGCGCAATCCCATGCGCTATGCCGGCAGCCGCTACCAGTCGTTGCTGGCCAAACTGAACATCGAGCGCCTGAAAGAATTCGCCCTGTCGCAGAAAGAACAACCAGCCAACGGTAAGCCCGCCGTGCCCGGCGAATCGCTGCTGCAGCGCTTCACCCACAACCTGACCCAACAAGCCCGCGACGGCAAACTCGACCCGGTGTTGTGCCGCGACGGCGCGATCCGTCAGATGGTCGATATCCTCGCCCGTCGCCGCAAGAACAACCCGATCGTGGTCGGTGAAGCCGGCGTCGGTAAAACCGCGATTGTCGAAGGCCTGGCCTCACGCATCGCGGCCGGTGAAGTTCCGCAAGTCTTGAAAGGCGTCGAGCTGCTATCGCTGGACATGGGCCTGTTGCAGGCGGGCGCCAGCGTCAAAGGCGAGTTCGAACGTCGCCTCAAAGGCGTGATCGACGAAGTCAAAGCCTCGCCGAAACCGATCATCCTGTTCATCGACGAAGCTCACACACTGATTGGCGCGGGCGGCAATGCCGGCGGTTCCGACGCGGCCAACCTGCTCAAGCCAGCCCTGGCCCGGGGCGAGTTGCGCACCATCGCCGCCACCACCTGGACGGAGTACAAGAAATACTTCGAAAAAGACCCGGCCCTGGCCCGTCGTTTCCAACCGGTGCAACTGCACGAACCGACCGTCAGCGAAGCGGTGACCATCCTGCGTGGCCTGGCTCAGGTCTACGAGAAGAGCCACGGCATCTATCTGCGCGATGACGCGGTGGTTGCGGCGGCCGAGCTATCTGCGCGTTATCTCGCGGGTCGCCAGCTGCCGGACAAGGCCGTTGATGTGCTCGACACCGCCTGCGCTCGCGTGCGCATCAGCCTCGCCGCCGCACCGGGAAGCCTTGAACGCCTGCGGGGTGAACTGGCTGAAGGCGGCCGTCAGCGTCAGGCCCTGCGCCGTGATGCCGAGGCCGGTCTGCTGATCGATCACGAAGCGCTGGACGCTTTGGAAGATCGCCTGGCCGAAGCTGAAGACGAAAGCGTCGCGCTGGAAACCCTTTGGAGCGAGCAGAAAGAACTGGCCGAGCACCTGCTGGAGCTGCGTCAGCAACTGGCCCAGGCCCGCGAAGCTGCTGCGGTCGAGCCCACTGTCACGGTTGAAGAAGATGCCGAAGGCCGCGTGATCGAAACGCTGGCAGTGGACGAAGTGCAAAACGTCGAAACGCTGGAAAGCGCACTCAACGAAACTCACAAAGCGCTGACCGAACTTCAGCTCAAAGAGCGCCTGGTGAGCTTCGAAGTTTGCCCGCGCCTGGTCGCCGAAGTGATCAGCGCCTGGACCGGCGTTCCACTGACGCAATTGGCCCGTGAGCACAATGCCAAGGTCGCGAGTTTCGCCACCGACTTGCGCACCCGCATTCGTGGTCAGGAGCAAGCCGTTCACGCATTGGATCGTTCGATGCGCGCCACGGCAGCCGGCCTGAACAAGCCGGATGCGCCGGTCGGCGTGTTCCTGCTGGTCGGCCCGAGCGGCGTCGGCAAGACCGAAACCGCGCTGGCCCTGGCGGACTTGCTGTACGGCGGTGATCGTTTCATCACCACCCTCAACATGTCTGAGTTTCAGGAGAAGCACACTGTTTCGCGTCTGATCGGCGCGCCGCCGGGCTACGTCGGTTATGGCGAGGGCGGCATGCTCACCGAAGCCGTGCGCCAGAAACCGTACTCGGTGGTGCTGCTCGATGAAGTCGAGAAAGCCGACCCGGAAGTGCTCAACCTGTTCTACCAAATCTTCGACAAAGGCGTAGCCAACGACGGCGAAGGGCGCGAGATCGATTTCCGCAACACGCTGATCCTGATGACTTCGAACCTGGGCAGCGAGCGCATCGCCGAGCTCTGTGAAAACGGCGCGCGGCCGTTGGCCGAAGCCCTCGAAGAAACCATTCGCCCGGTGCTGAGCCAACACTTCAAACCGGCGCTGCTGGCGCGGATGCGCGTGGTGCCTTACTACCCGGTGGGCGGCCCGGTGTTGCGCGAGCTGATCGAAATCAAACTCGGGCGTTTGGGCGAGCGCCTGAACCGTCGTCAGCTGGATTTCACTTACTCGCAAGACCTCGTCGATCACCTGGCAGATCGCTGCACCCAGAGCGACAGTGGCGCGCGCCTGATCGACCATTTGCTCGACCTGCACGTGCTGCCGCTGGTGGCTGACCGTTTGCTCGATGCGATGGCCACCGGCGAAAGCCTCAAGCGTGTCCACGCGACGCTCGACGGCAACGCCAGCGTGATGTGCGAGTTCGCCTGAGGTGGGTGTGATGTTCACTCAGATGCCGCAACCGCTGGTCTACGCCGAAGCCTTGCTGGCGCAGTTCGCCAGCTTGTCGCGCGCCGCGGACGGTGCCGCGCTGCTGGGTGACTTCGTCCGCGGTCTGGCCGAGCTCAGCGGTTGCGAGTTGACGCAGTTGTACCTGCTGGACGCGACTCACACGTGCCTGGGGATGAACGCCGAATGCCTCAACGGCATCCTGCAGCCCCGGGAAGCGGCGAGCCTGCCGGCGGACTACAACGGTGAGCAACTGCTGCAATTCGCCCTGTGCCAGAACCGCGTGGTGTGTCTCAGCGAGCTGAGTGGCAGCTTGCACGAAACCAGTTTCCTCCCGCCGCAGGCCATGCCTTGGCAATCGCTGCTGTGCGTGCCGCTGGTCAATCAGCAGAAAGCCGTCGAAGGCTTGCTGCTGTGCGCCACTCGCCGGCACATCGATCTGCAAGGCTTTGCTGATTCTCTCGGCCAACTCGGCTCGTTCGTGCTCGGCCAACTGCGTTTGTTGCAGCGTTTGCGTCAGCCAATCGGTGATGCACGACTGGCGAAAGTCAGCGTCCCGAGCGCCAGTGGTTACGGTTTGATCGGCAAAAGCTCGGCCATGCGCCAGACCTATTCGCTGATCAGCAAAGTCCTGCACAGCCCGTACACCGTGCTGCTGCGCGGCGAAACCGGCACCGGCAAGGAAGTGGTGGCGCGGGCGATTCACGATTGCGGCCCGCGCCGTTCTCAGGCGTTCGTCGTGCAGAACTGCGCGGCGTTCCCCGAGAACCTGCTGGAAAGCGAACTGTTCGGCTACCGCAAAGGTGCGTTCACCGGTGCTGATCGCGACCGTGCCGGGCTGTTCGACGCGGCCAACGGCGGCACCTTGCTGCTCGATGAAATCGGCGACATGCCGTTGTCCCTGCAAGCCAAGCTGTTGCGCGTGTTGCAAGAAGGCGAGATTCGCCCGTTGGGTTCCAACGACACCCACAAGATCGACGTGCGCATCATCGCCGCGACTCACCGGGATTTGTCGGTGCTGGTCAGCGAAGGCAAATTCCGCGAGGACTTGTACTACCGCCTCGCGCAGTTTCCGATCGAGTTGCCGGCCCTGCGTCAGCGCGACGGCGACATCCTCGACCTGGCCCGGCACTTCGCCGACAAGGCCTGCTCGTTCTTGCAGCGCGATGCGGTGTGTTGGTCCGATGCGGCGTTGGATCACCTGTCCGGTTATGCCTTCCCCGGCAACGTGCGTGAACTCAAAGGCCTGGTCGAACGCGCGGTGCTGCTGTGCGAGGGCGGCGAGTTACTGGCCGAACATTTCTCCCTGCGCATGGAAGCCATGCCGGAAGACAGCAGCGGCCTGAACCTGCGCGAACGCCTGGAACAGGTGGAACGCAGTCTGCTGCTCGATTGCCTGCGCAAAAACGACGGCAACCAGACCCTCGCCGCCCGCGAACTCGGGCTGCCACGCCGCACGCTGCTGTATCGCCTCGGGCGCCTGAACATCACTTTGGGTGACTTCGATGGTTAACCCAATGCCGAGTCATGCACGGCCTGTGGCGAGGGAGCTTGCTCCCGCTGGGCTGCGAAGCGGCCCCAAAACCATGTGCCTCGGAGCCTCAGTCAGGCCGCATCCACTGATTTACGACTGCTGCGCAGCCGAGCGGGAGCAAGCTCCCTCGCCACAGGGGGTTGTGCCAAGGCCGCTGACTAGAGCGCTCGGCTTCACCTCATTCGCTTTTGATAGCGTCGCCCAACCGGGTCGGCGCTTTGCACTTTGTCTACCCCTGGAGACCCTCTGATGCCTGTTCGTCACTGGCAAGCCGTCCTGCTGGCCCTCGTCGTTCTATGCGGCCTCGGCGGCTGTAGCGGCAATTACAAATACAACGACAACACCTATCGCCCATTGGGTGATCCGCAGGCGGTCAATCGCGAGGAGTCTCACCATGGAACTGGTTTTCGAAATGCTCGGCACCCAGCAGTTCGTGCCCACGGGTTTGCGCAGCAAAACCTTCAAACAGGCCGGTGGCGTGATCGGGCGGCGCAAGGATTGCGACTGGATCATTCCGGACCGCAAGCGTCACCTGTCCAACCACCACGCCTTGATCAGCTACCACGAAGGCACGTTTTTCCTGACCGATACCAGCAGTAACGGTATCCAGGACAGCGAGAGCGGCGCGCACCTGCGCAAGGGCACAGCGACGCGCATCGAGCACGGCAGCGTCTACGTGCTGGGTGGCTTCAAGATCCGTGCGCGGCTGGTAAGCGACCCGGCGACATTCGACGTTGAAGTCGGCCGTCCGCAGGCAGCCGGCAGCATCATTCCGGACAATGCGTTTCTCGATCTCGACCCGCTCAATGCCCTCGATCAGCAAGAGCGCGTGTATTCGGAAATCGACGAACTGATCTCCCCGAGCACGACCCTCTCAGACTCCCGCCAGCGTGCCGACTATGCGCGCATCGACATGGAAAGCCTGATAGTGCCGGAGCTGATCAACGCCCCGGCAGAGCCAGCCCCCGCGCCACCGCCCGAAGCGGTCGAGCATCAGAGTGAAGGTTTCTGGGAGCTCTTCGGTGCCGCGTTGGGCGTGGACCTCAAAGAGCTCGACCACGACGCCCGCGAAACGCTGGCACTGAACGCCGCGCGCCTGCTCAAGCAAAGTATGGGTGGTTTGCAGCAGAGCCTGCGCACCCGCAGCGAACTGAAAAACGAACTGCGCCTGGCTCAAACCACCGTGCAAGGCACCCAAAAGAACCCGCTGAAATATGCCGTCGATGCCAGCGAGGCGCTGGGCATTCTGTTGCAGCCGAGCAAGCCGGGTCAGTGGTCGGCCGAGCAGGCGATCTCCCGTGCGTTCCGCGATTTGCAGGCGCATCAGGTGGCGTTGCTCACCGCCAGCCGCGCTGCCGTTCGCGGCACGCTGGAGCACTTCTCGCCACAGCAATTGACCCTGCGTTTCGAGCGCGACAACAAGCCGTTGCTCACCACGGCCGGCAGTCGCTGGAGAGCTTACAGGCGCTATCACCAGGCCCTGCGTCAGGACGATGACTGGAGCGAACGCCTGCTGGCCCGCGACTTCGCCCAGGCCTACGAAGAACAGATCCGCCTGATTTCCACCCTTCACACCGACCACCAAGGATGATGCGCATGTCTCGCTGCTCGACCGCTTTTTTCAAAACGCTGACGGCCTTCGCGACCCTGGTGCTGCTGGCCGGTTGCTCGTCGCTGTCGCCGTATTCCCATGTCACCAAGCTCAACCTGAAGCTGACCGCCAGCGATCAGCTGAACCCGGACCTCAACGGGCGTCCGTCGCCGATCGTGGTGCGTCTGTTTGAGCTCAAGCATCCAGTGACGTTCGAGAACGCTGACTTCTTCAGCCTCTACGAGCGCGCCAAGGAATCCCTGGCCCCGGACCTGGTGGCCAGCGAAGAAATTGAACTGCGTCCAGGTGAAACCGTGGAGATGAAACTCAGCGTGAAGGAGGGCAGTCGCTACGTCGGCATTCTCGCCGCCTATCGCGATCTACCGGAAACCAGATGGCGCTACACGGTGCAAGTCAGCCCGATGGAAGTCACCCACGCTGATCTGACACTCGACCAGACCGGTATTCGCAAAAGCAACGGAACGCTCGCCAGGGCGGATGATTGACCATGAACTCCCATAAAGTGATTTGGCAGGAAGGCATGCTGCTGCGCCCGCAGCACTTCCAGCACAACGATCGTTACTACGACCACCAGATGAAGACCCGTACCCGGTTGCTGGGCAGCTACATCTGGGGCTTCCTCGACCTGGACATCGACTTGCAGTTTCTCAACATGGGCAAACTGGTGATCAGCCAGGCCTCGGGGATTTTGCCGGACGGCAGCCTGTTCGAACTCGGCGGCAACACCGAACCGTTGGCCCTGGACGTGCCGCCGAACACCGGTAACACGCCGATCTACCTGGCACTGCCGCTGGTCACCGGTAATCACATCGAGTCCCGTCGTCCAGAGCAGTCCGACGTGCTGGCGCGTTACACCGCGTACGAAGCGGAAGTCGCCGACTCCAACGCCGGCGACAATTCTGCCAGCCAGGTCAGCTGCGGTCGCCCGGACTTCAAGTTGTTGCTTGGTGAGCAGCAGAGCGACCAGGCCTACGTGAAACTGAAGATCTGCGAAGTGCTCGACACCACGCCCGACGGCGTGATCAGCCTCGCCCCGGACTTTGTGCCGACCTACATCCAGGCGCATTCGTCCAGCTATCTGCTGTCGTGCCTGAAAGAAGTGATCAGCATGCTTGGTCACCGGGGCGACACCATCGCCGAGCGGATCAGCTCCAATGGCAAGGTCGGTGGCGCGGAAATCGGCGACTTCATGATGCTGCAATTGATCAACCGCACCGAAATGCTGCTGCGCCATTACCTCGGTCTGGAACAGGTTCACCCGGAAGCGTTGTACCGCACGTTGCTGACTATGCTTGGCGAGCTGGCGACGTTTTCCAGCGAGAGCAAACGTCCCCGCCTGGATAGCCGTTACCAGCACAGCGACCAGGGCGCGAGCTTCCGCAAGCTGATGGAAGCGATTCGTCAGGTGCTGTCGATGGTGCTTGAACAGCACGCCATCGAACTGGTCCTGCAAGCCCGGCAGTACGGGATCATCGTCTCGCCATTGCACGACCACAAACTGTTGGGCTCGGCCTCGTTCGTGCTCGCCGCCAGTGCCAACTGCGACTCCGAGGAACTGCGCCATCGTTTGCCGGCGCACCTCAAGGTCGGTCCGGTGGAGCGTATCCGCCAACTGGTCAACCTGCATCTGCCGGGCATCAAGGTCAAACCATTGCCGGTGGCCCCGCGGCAGATCGCGTTCCACTCCAACAAAACCTATTTCATCCTCGAACTCAATTCCGAAGACCTGGCGCAACTCGAGCGCTCCGGCGGCTTTGCGTTCCACGTGTCCGGCGAATTCGCCGAGCTTGAACTGAAATTCTGGGCCATCAGGAACTGACCGACATGACCAAGGACATGGAACAAAATCAGGACGACAAAACTGTTCTGCTCGACCGTCAGGGCAACGGCCCGGCGTCGAGTCCGCTGACGGACTCCACGGCACCGCCGCGTATCGAACAGTTGGAACAACGGATGATTTACGCCGCGCGTTTGCGGCCGGCCGAAGCGTTCAACATCAGCCTCAATTCGCTGGTAGCGGCGGCGTCCGAATTACTGTCGGAAGTGGTACGACTCAAGCACAGCGACAACCGCGAAGACCTGCACGCGCTCAACGAGCGACTGACCGCCAGGCTCAAACTGTTTGAAGTACAAGCGCTGCGCAACGGCGCCGAAAGCAGTCAGATGATGGCTGCGCGTTACGTGCTCTGCACCGTGGCCGACGAAGCCGTTGTGACCACATCGTGGGGCAACAAAAGCGAGTGGTCGCAGATGAGCCTGCTCAGCAGCTTCCACAACGAAACCTTCGGCGGCGAGAAGTTTTTCCAGCTGCTGGATCGCCTGTCGAAAAACCCGGCCAAGCACCTGCCAATGCTGGAGCTGATGTACCTGTGCCTGTCTTTGGGTTTCGAAGGCAAGTACCGGGTGCAAGCCCGCGGCGTGCTCGAACTCGAAGGCCTGCGCGACGCCTTGTATCGGCAGATTCGTCAGTTGCGCGGCGACGTGCCGCGCGAACTGTCGCCCCATTGGGAAGGCCTGAACGATCAGCGCCGCAGCCTGGTGCGCATCGTGCCGGCGTGGATGGTGGTGTTGTTCACCGTGGTTTGCCTTGCGGTGATGTATTCAGGCTTCGCCTGGGTACTGGGCGAGCAACGCGAAACCGTTCTGCAACCTTATCAGCCGCTTGATCCGGCGGCGGTTCAGCCGCAGCTGTAAATAGAGACCTGTGATGAAAAAGCTTTTCAAGAAAGTCGGCGCATTCTTGCGCCAGACCTGGGTTTGGACCTTGCTGCTGGTGCTGTTTATCGCGCTGCTGGTGTGGTTTGTCGGGCCGCTGCTGGCGGTCAATGATTACAAATTCTGGGAAAGTTCGACTTCGCGCTTGCTGACCAACAGTGTGCTGTTCCTGGTCTGGGGCCTGACCATGGTCTTCGTCAGCTGGCGCGCTGGCGAACGCAAGAAAGCCTTCGAAGGCAGCGAAGCCGGTCAGGTTCGTATCCGCCGTGACGAGTTGATCGACAAAGACCAGAAAGAGCTTCACCTGCGCTTCAAGGATGCGTTGAAAACCCTGAAGACCTCGAGCCTCTATCGCGGTCGTAGCGAACGCTGGCGCAGTGATTTGCCTTGGTACTTGCTGATTGGCCCGCAGGGCAGTGGCAAGACGAGCTTGTTGGACTTCTCGGGCCTTGAGTTTCCGATCAACAGGATCGATCGACTGTCCCGCGACACCCAGGGCACTCGGCATTGCGACTGGTATTTCGCCGACCACGGTGTACTGATCGACACCGCCGGGCGTTACCTGACCCAGGTGGATGCCGAAGTCGATGGCAGCGCCTGGAGCACCTTGCTTGAGCTGCTACGCAAGCGTCGGCGCAACCGTCCTTTGAACGGTGTGCTGGTGACCATTCCAGTAGAAACACTGTTGGACAACACCGAGGACGAACTCGACTCCCTGGCTCGGCTGGTGCGTGTGCGTCTGCAAGAAGTGCATCAGAAACTGCACGTCGATGTGCCGGTTTACCTGGTGCTGAGCAAGGCTGACAAGCTGCTCGGTTTCGACGAGTTCTTCGATCAACTGACCCGCGAAGAAAGTGATCAGGTGCTCGGTACCACCTTCGGCAAAGAGCAGGGCGACGCCGACGTCGCCGTCCTGCGCGCCGAGTTCGAAGCGCTGCTGCATCGCCTGAACAGCCAGGTGATCATGCGTATGCACCAGGAGCGCAACACCCAGCGCCGCGGTCGTATCCTCGACTTCCCGCATAAACTGGGGCAAATCGGCGAGCGTCTGTGCCTGTTCGTCGATAAGGCGTTCACTGGCAACCGCTACCAGCGTTTCAGCCAGCTGCGCGGTTTCTACCTGACCAGTGCGCCGCGCCTGACTCAAGAGATGGACCAGACCACCGCTGAAGTACTGCCGACCTTGCACAGCGGCCGTTCGCGCTTCATTCATCATCTGTTCAGCCGGGTGATTTTCCCCGAGGCCGATCTGGCCGGTCTGGACAAGCGCGAGCGTCGCCGTATTCATTGGGGGCAACGTGCCCTGTACGTGGGCGCATTGGCGGCACTGGTGCTGTTTGGCGTGCTGTGGGCGGGCGGCTTCTCAGCCAACTACGAGCGTCTGGAAAACTTGCGTAACCTGACGCAACACTGGACTCAACAACGCTCGGCCCTGACCGCACGTGATGATTCCATGGCGGCGCTCAACACCCTCGATACCCGTTACGCGGCGACTCAGGTCTTCCCGAAAAAAGGTGACGTGTCGTACCACGAACGGGGTGGCCTGTACCAAGGCGAAGAGGTCAATCCGGTGGTCGAGGAGGCCTACGAGCGTGAGCTTGAAGCGCAACTGTTGCCACGGGTCGCGACGCTGCTGGAAGGGCAGATCCGCGCCAACATGAAGGACCGCGAACGCTTGCTCAACAGCCTGCGTGCGTACCTGATGCTGAACATGAAAGATCGCCGCGATGCGGACTGGCTCAAGACTTGGGTCGCCACTGACTGGTCCCTGCGTTACGCCGGCAACACGTCAGTGCAGAACGGTTTGAATACGCACTTCGAGCGTTTGCTGCAGCAGCCGTTTATCTACCCGCTGGACGATCGACTGGTGGATCAGGCGCGTCAGGTGTTGCGCAGCGAGTCGCTGGCCAACGTGGTTTACCGGATGCTGCGCGAGCAGGCCCGCCACCTGCCGGACTATCGTTTGAGCCAACACTTGGGCCCGCAAGGTGCGCTGTTTGTCGGCACCGAATACGTGATCCCGGGTTTCTACACGCAACAGGGTTATCAGCAGTATTTCTCGATCCAGGGCACTGCGCTGATCACCGATATCCTGCGTGACAACTGGGTGCTGGGCGAAGGCTCGGGCATCAGCGGCATGGACTTGCGTCGCCTGATGGTCGAACTGGAGCAACTGTACTTCCGCGACGGAGTGAAGCGGTTGGCCAGGTTGCCTTGCCACCGATCAACGACGCCGGTGAAGGCGCCGAGCAACTGGCGAGCCTGACCTCCGCCAACTCGCCAGTGCTGCAGCTGCTGGTGGAAGTGCGCGAGAACACCCGTTTTCCTGTGCTCGCCGACAGCGCCGGTGACGCTGTTGAGTCGGCTGGCAAACTCGGCGAGAAGGGCGGCAAGCTCGGAAAACTCGCAGCAGCTGCGGCTGGCAAAGCCGCAGACATGACCGCTCATATGGCAAAGCAGCTGCCCGACACCGCGAAAAAATCCCTGCAACGCCGTTTCGAACCGCTGCACCGTTTGCTGGATGACAACAATGGCCCGGCCGCTGATTTGGCCCCGGCCCTGGCGGCACTCAACGAACTGCAACTGCAACTGGCGAGCCTGGCGCGTGCCAGTGCGCCGGAACAGGCTGCATTCGAAATGGCCAAGACCCGCATGAGCGGCCAGCGTGATGCGCTGAGCAACTTGCGCCATGCGTCTAACCGTCTGCCGCGCCCGGTCAGCGTGTGGTTCAACGTGCTGGCCGAAGACAGCTGGCGCCTGGTGCTCAACGATTCCTACCAGTACCTGAACCAGCGTTATCAGAGCGAGCTGTACAGCTTCTATGGCAAGGCGATCAACAAGCGCTATCCGTTCAGCGCCCACAGCACCAGCGATGTTGCGATCAGCGACTTCCGCGAGTTCTTCAAGGCGCAGGGCATCAACGATCGCTTCTTTGATACGTACATGCGTCCGTTCGTGAGTGGCGATCCAGGCAACTACCGTCTGCGCAGCATCGACGGGCACAGCATGCCGATCTCCAAGGTCTACCTCGACCAGATGGCCGCGGCAAAAGTGATCCGCCAGAGTTTCTTCTCGATCAATCCGGCCGAGCCGCAAGTGCAATTCAGACTGGAGCCATACACCCTCGACCCGGCCGTCAGCCGTTCCGAGTTCAAGTTTGGCGACAAGACCATCGAATACCGACACGGCCCGATCGTGCCGGTGTTGTTCAAATGGCCGACCGATGCTGAAGACGGTCGCACCAGCCTGGTCCTCGACAAAATGGCTGGCCGCCCGATCGGCATCGAGAAAAACACCGGTCCATGGTCGCTGTTCCGCCTGTTCGACTTGATGCAGACCGAGTACCTGAGCGGTCGCGACGTGCTGGTGCTCAAAGCTGACGTGGGCGGCCTGCGCGCCAATTACTTGCTGTCGAGCCAGCGCACGCCGAACCCGTTCGACATGGGTGTGCTGCGTACTTTCCGTATGCCGGTGCAACTCTGATGCGGGTTGCCAGCCCCTGGCGCAGCGCTGCGAGTACCGATCCGGGCAAGGTTCGGGCGCGCAACGAAGATGCTTTTCTCGACTGTCCGCAGCAGGGGCTGTGGGTGGTCGCGGACGGCATGGGCGGTCATCAGGGGGGCGACATCGCCAGCCAGTTGATCGTCGACAGCCTGGCGGAACTGCCGGTGCCAGACGACTTCGACGAACGACTCAACGGTATTCGCCAGTGCCTGCACTGGCTCAACCGTCGCTTGGGCCAGGAGTTGACCGTCACCGCCGGGCGCCACGACAGCATCATGGGCAGCACCGTGGTGGCGCTGCTGCTGGAAGGCAATCGCGCGGCGTGTATCTGGGCCGGCGACAGCCGTTGCTACCTGTGGCGTGGCCAGCGTTTGTATCAGCTGTCCAAGGATCATTCGCTGCAACAGCAACTGATCGACGAGCAAAACATGAGCATCGAAGACGCCCGCGCGCATCCTTCAGCTCATGCGTTGACCCGCGCGGTCGGGGCTGCCGAGCAGCTGACGCTGGAGGTGTTGGAACTCGAGGTTTATCCCGGCGATGCGTTTTTGTTGTGCAGCGACGGCTTGTATCAAGGGCTGACCAGCGATGCCATTGGCAACGCCCTGAGCCTGACCGCGCCGCACGTTGCGCTGGAACGTCTGTTCGACGCTGCTCTGCGTGGCTCGGCCCGGGACAATCTGACGGCGGTGGTGATCCGCCAATGACTGAATTCATGTCACCGACCGATGACCTGCTGGTGAGCGAGGAAGAAGCCAATAACCTGACTTACTTTGCGTTCGCCAAGCCTCTGAACGCAAAGCCGCATAAGGCCGTGCCGGCGCAGTCCCGGGCCAGGGTCGGTGAACTGCCCGACGTACTCGCAGGCCGTTACCGCATCGAGCGCCTGCTGGGTGCTGGTGGCATGGGTGCGGTTTACCGCGCACGGGATTTGCTGAGCGAACAGTTCGGCGACCCCGACCCTTACGTCGCGTTGAAAATCCTCAGCGAAGAATTTGCCGAATCGCCGGACGCCAGTGCCTTGCTCTACAGCGAGTTCGCCCTGACCCGGCGATTGCGCCACGACAACGTGCTGCGTTTGCACAGTTTTGAAGTGGACACCGACTGCCAGCGGGCCTTCATCACCATGGAATTCATGCGTGGGCTGACCCTGGACAAATTACTCTGCGAGAGGCCCCTGGGCCTGCCGTGGAAAGAACTGCGCGACATCGCGCTGCCGCTGCTCGACGCGTTGGCCTACGCCCACGCTCGCGGCGTGTTGCACGGCGACATCAAACCGAGCAACGTCATGCTCAGTGAAGAAGGCGTGCGCCTGTTCGACTTCGGTCTGGGCCAGGCCGAGGAGGGCATCCTGCCCGGCCTGCCGCACCTGAGTCGCAACCGCTTCAACGCCTGGACCCCCGGCTACGCTGCTCCCGAACTGCTCGAAGGCCAACCGCTGTCGGCCCGTGCGGATGTGTACGGCGTGGCCTGCGTGTTGTACGAATTGGCGGGCGGCAAACACCCGTTCCGCCGCTTGCCCTCGACCGAGGCCCGCGACGGCCACCTCGACCGGCAGTTGCACGCCCCCGGGAATCTCCCGAAACATTGCTGGCCAGCCCTGCGAACAGCGCTGGCTTTCGATGTGGCAAAGCGGACCGTCACTGCGGCGCAACTGCGTGACACATTCGCGCGCACCGCCATGGGCGTCATTTCGCCATGGCTGCAACGTCTGCGACTGCGGGCGTAATGGCTGACTGCGCGTGGCGTGTTGAAGGAAATGTCCGAGAGGTTTGGGGGGATCAAGGATTGGGTTTCTTCAGGTGTAGGGACGGTATCGGGAAGTGACGCGGAGCGTCACGGGATGCATTCCCACGCGGGAGCGTGGGAACGATCTGGTACGCGGGGGGCGGTGGTTGGAAAATGTGACTTGGCGGTCATCATGCGGGAAAAGTAGTTCATCTTCTTCTAACGTAAGCAGATAGTGGCGTTCTTGCATGAAGCCGCTACACTGCGCCGGCCG
>LNAP01002351.1_pt1 | contig 19036 bp, 18 predicted proteins | sample 602601 | NCBI WGS metagenome assembly LNAP01 (sample SAMN02440304, study PRJNA202911) | soil metagenome | biome: Subtropical and temperate rainforests or woodlands; isolation source: soil samples (1 kg each in a 20% v/v slurry with milli Q water) were... ...
GTTGCGCCGCGAAAGCCGGGTCGTCGCCATGGCGGGCGACGGCATCAACGACGCGCCGGCTCTCGCGGCAGCCGAAGTCGGCATCGCCATGGGCACTGGCACGGACGTCGCGATCGAGAGCGCCGGCGTCACCCTGCTCAAGGGAGACCTCAACGGCATCGTGAAGGCGCGGCGCCTTTCCCAGGCGACGATGCGCAACATCCGGCAGAACCTGTTCTTTGCCTTCATCTATAACGCCGCCGGCGTGCCGATCGCGGCTGGCGTGCTTTACCCGTTCTTCGGTATCCTGCTGTCGCCCATCATCGCCGCGGCGGCAATGGCGCTCTCCTCGGTGAGTGTGATCGCAAATTCGCTCCGCCTGCGCCGGCTCGACCTCTAGGGCCGGGCGCTGCCGTGGACGAGAACGGGAGCTCTAGTCCGGCCGAGATCTACGAGCGCTATCTCGGCCCAGCCATCGCTGAACCCTTCACGCGGTTACTGCTCAAGCGAGCAGCGCCGCGGCGAGGCCAGCGCGTCCTCGACCTCGCGTGCGGTACCGGGGTGGTGGCGCGCCACGTGGCACCGCTGGTCGGCGTCGAAGGCAAGGTCGTCGCGGTCGACATCAGTTCCGCCATGCTGGCAGTGGGCCGGGCCCTGCCTGCCCCAGTCGGCACGGAGATTGCCTGGCGCCAGGGCGATGCCATCGCGTTGGACCTGCCGGACGGGGCGTTCGATCTCGTCCTCTGCCAACAAGGCCTGCAATTCTTCTCTGATCGGCTATCCGCCCTGAGCGAGATGCGACGAGTGCTGGCGAGGGATGGCCGCGTCGTTCTCAGTGTTTGGCGCAGCCTCGAGCATCATCCGGTGTACGAGGCTCTTTTCCGCGCCGTCGCCCGGCGCTTCGGCCTCTCACTCTCCGCTCTCGACGTGTCGTTTTCACTCGGCGACGCGGAGGAGCTGAGGACGCTGCTGGTCGACGCCGGTTTCCGCCGATCCGAGATCGAGGTATGCGCCCTCGATGTCCGCGTGCCCGCGCCGGCGCGCTTCGTTCAGATCACCGTCCAAGGGGCGACGACGTCGATTCCGGCGTTTATGAAGCTCAGGCCTGCCGAGCGATCGGCCATCATCGAAACCACGAGCCGCGAACTGGCCTCTCTCATCGATCGCTACAGCCGCGACAGGATGCTCGAATTTCAGATGTCGACCCACATCTCGACCGCGTCCTGACGTCGCACCAAATCGAAGAAAAGCCGGTCTTGCCCGGTCTAGGTTTCAGCGTCGCGCGATTTCGGACCGCCGCCTTCTGTCTCGTGGCGCCGCCATGGCCAACGGCCCTCGATTTCAACCTCGAGGGCAATGCTAAGAAAGGTCCGGATCGCAATGATCGTGGCCAAGATACCGAGGCTCTGGAAGTTTGGCGTGATGGCGACCGTGCCTATGATATCTGCTGCCACAAGAAACTCGAGGCCTAGAAGAATGCCACGCCCGAGATTGGCCCTATAGCCACGGAACGCAGCGTCCCACTTGCGCAGAAGGCCTTCCCGAAAGAACACCACCGTAGAGACAACCGCGCCACCGACAATCACGGCAACGCCGACCGTTTCAAGCCCCATAGCAATCCAGTGCAGGACGTGGATGATCCAAGATCGCGCTTCCATGAGACTACCGACAATGAAGAACCACTATTGACGTGACCGCTGTCTGATCAACAGCAACCGACCGGCACGAAGCGTATGTGCAGAAGCTGGAACAGTGGGGTGTTCGTCACGTCGACCGCGCCTCACTCCCCGCCGCCAAGACAAGTCGCCGAATATCTCGAGGCACCTACTTCAAGTAGGCGATCTTCGCGATGACCGGCACAGAATAGAACAATTGCCTTGCCACAAACCTCAAATAAGGAATAGGCCAAGTGGTCTTAGAGCCAACGCCGTGGCGAACTCAACTGACTAATGGAACATCGTCTTTAAAGAGCTAAACAATACTCCAACGTCATGATGCGCCTTGTAGAGAGGCGATACGTCTTTATCAATTCTCAAGAGCGAATAGACGGCCGTTTGCGCCGATCTGACCGAGTACTCGACGGTGAAAACGACGTCGTCCGGGATCTCACAGTATTGCCCGATGAATGCAATATTGGTCGTGCCCACCGGCCGGACCAACGGACGATCGCCCTTCACTCTCGGCATAAACTGACTGGTGATGAACGGCATCATGCACGGCATACAGGTTGCGGTCGTCAACATCAGCGGGATATGGTCATCGAAGCGCAGATGACGCCAAAGCTCCACAAGGAGCTCCTCGCCGGTGCAATTCGACATCTTCTTCTTGACGAAATTGCCTTCTTGATCGGGAAACAGGCCATAGCCCCAGAAAACATGCACGTCTTCTGGCTGATTGATGAAGTGCGGTTGATACGGGATCACGGCTGACATTAGCCAGTTGGAGTCTATGAGAGTCACCAGCCCGCCGGTGCCAGCCTTGTTGCCGGTGAATTCTTCCATGAGCTTCAAGAAGGTTGGGTCGCGTAGCGTCGCCGTGAAGGACAGCCACTTCGACTCCGTGACATTGCCGTTGAATGCAGACGGCCTTCCGAAATCCGCGTGATCGCTTGCGAGCGTCTCCCAAAGCGCCCAGGAGCCACCCTCCGCCTTCGTGCCGAGTGTCGGAGGCGACGACATCGTACCCAGGCTGGAAGCGGCGGTCATCGATCCGTTGGTGACGAACACCAGATCTGCCGGCCCAACGTCGACCGCATGCTGCACGTCTCCGCGTCTGTAATGGATTCGCTCCACGGCCTTGCCGTCCGGGCCATATTTGAAATCGACGCCGGTCACCTTCGCTTCCATTAAGAACCGAACGCCCCGCTCCTTCAGCCATGTGGTGACAGGCAGCACAATCGAATCGTACTGGTTGTACGGCGTGCGCCGGACACCTGCGAGCGTATGGATGCGGGGAAACTCCTGGATAAATCGGAGCAGATAGCGCTTCAGCTCGACCGCGCTGTGCCAGGGCTGGAAGGCAAATGTGGTGCACCACATGTACCAGAAATTCGTCTTGAAGAACGACGGCTCGAAGATGTCTTCAATCCTCCTGGCGCCGAGCGACTCCTCGGACGTCGCCATGATGGCGACGAGATCCAGCCGGTCCTTGTTGCTAAGTCCCATCGCGGACGCGTCGATCTTCCGCCCGTCTTTGACCAATCTTGAGTTCGAATGGCTCTTAACGCGAGCGTTGAACTCATAGATTTCATCCTTGACGGACTTACCGGGGGCTGTAAGCGAGGGGATGAACGACAAGAGGTCGAACATGCAGGTGTAGGCTTCCTCCGTGAACATCCGGCCGCCACGGATCACATAGTTGTGTTCCGGCGATCCCTCGCCATCCAAGCTTCCGCCCATGACGCCGGTTTCTTCGTATATGCAGATGTTCCTGCCTGGCACGTCGCCATCCTTAATCAGATAAGCAGCACTAGCGAGTGACGCGATTCCGCCGCCGATCAAATGGGCGTTGGTAAATTCGCGACCAGGACCATCGAGCCTCTGCTCTACAGCAATCGTGGACGGCTCCCTGGTCTCACCCATTTGCAAACTCCTTCTGAAAGGCTGAGCAGTGCTCGCCGTCGCGCCCGCAAATGCCGCCCGCGTCGAACATCCGCTTGGCTACTTCGCAAGTAGTACCCAATGTCGCGGGATGTAGATCAATCATTCCCATCCCATGCCGTGAATGCCCCCTACGCAGAACATGATTCAGGCACGCCCTCTCAGCGGCCGTACAGGCGGCTAAAGAGGGATTCATAGAGCTGGTCGCGCTGCTTGCGAGCGGAGGTAAGGGATTTGGTCGTCTCGCCAACCAGCTCCCGTTCCCGCTGAATCGCCGGGTCCTTCGCGTCAAGCGGCCGCCGTTGCGCGCGGACCGCGACGGCCAGCCCCGCGAACGGAATCATCCACGGATTGATCTTTTCGGAGAACATCAAGTGGCTCGTTCGCATCGGATGCAGCCACTTGAGCATCGCGGCGGCCCAAGGCGAGGAAAGAGCACGAACCCAGGGCGATACGAACGTGCGGTAGAGCGCCTCGTTGGCCTCGGACATCGAGCGGACGCGTTCAAAGGTGTGGTGCGGATACTCGAAGCGGATGTCGCTCACCTGCCTTTCCTCGAAGCGGACGTGGTATTGCGGCTTGCGGCAATCCGGATTCCCCGTCGGATTGGCGATCTTCATCTCGTAGAGCCCGGGCGCGAGTGCTTCGATCTCTGGCAGGTTCTCGAGGATCGCCCGGTGCTCAAAGCGCGCGACACTCGCCGACACGAAGATGCCGAGGTGCCCGACGTGCGGGTTGGTGAGATAGACGATGCGCTGACCAGACTCCTTGAGCGCGACCGTGTCCTTATAGACCGCGGGAATCCAGGCGAGTGCCTGATGCGGCGGTGTGATGTTATCGCCGTAAGAAGCAAAGATGACCAGCGGATTGCGGATTCGCTTGAGATCGACGAAGTGATCGTCGCAGATCTTGAGCTTGCCCTCTTCGAGAAGATTGCCAATGAACAGATTCTCGACAATGGCCAGGATCTCCTCGCGACCCAGGCTGTGAAAACCGTTCCACCAGCGCTCGAATTCGAGAAAACGTTCACGTTCGCCGTCCGGATCGTTGAAGAGACTGACATACTTCTCCCAGATCGCATTCTCCGGCTTCAGGTTCTCGAAGTTCTCCACCAGCCATGCGCCGTCGAGTCTTCCGTCACCGAGATCGGCGAGGAAGTGGGTCAGCCACACGCCGCCAACCAGGCCGCCCAGCACCCGCATCGGGTTGACGCCCGCTTCACCGGCCCAATACGACAGAGGCGAACCGTTGAGCACCACCGGACCGCTCAGCCCCTCGCAATCCGCGGAAACCAGCACGGCCGCCCAGCCGGCCTGGCAATTGCCGTAGAGGACCGGGGCTCGGCCGTCATGGCGCTTGCTCACATCCTCGACGAACCGGCGCAGCGCGTGGAGGACGTCGCTGAGCGTCTGCTCGGGACATGGCTCCGGGTAGAACGTGACGAAGTACACCGGATATCCTTCGTGGAAGGCGATGCCGATTTCGGAATCGCGCTTGAATCCGCCGATACCCGGCCCGTGGCCGGCGCGCGGATCGATCACGATCACCGGCGGCTTTGCCGGGTCGACGCAGTCTTCGAGGCAGTCCTCGCCAACCACCGTTATGTGCAGCAACGCATAGTTCGACGGACGCTCTAAACGGCGCGCGTCGAGAATGGTCTCGTAATCGAACTTCAACGGCGGCGGCAGCCCTGCTCGTTCATGCTCGATAATGTTGTTCGCTCGCTCGCGTAGCACGTCCAGAAACAGGATATTTCGCTGCCAGACATCGATCAGGTAGTCGAGTGGCGAAGTGGGCCTCGGGGTCGCCGGGCTTGGTGCCGGTGTCAGCGCTCCGGCCAATGCCGCCGTTTTGCCGAACGCCTGATGCGGCACGACCTGAGCATGCGCGACCAGTGTCGCGTCTGGCAGTTCGCCCTGCCACTCTACTGGCTGGTCAATCATCGTGCCGTGATTGCCACCAACCTCGGGCGCGCTCGCTGCCTTGTCCATGGATATGCTCCTGGATTTCATCACCACCGTTCGCAGCTTAGCTCGCGGTCTCCGAGTCATCCTTGATTCATGTCAAGCGCCGCGAATTCCTGCCCCCTCGGAGTTGCTGACCAGACGCTCCGTAGTAGCTCTCGCCGACGCGCAACCCGATCCTCTGCTTGCCAACAAAGGCTACGACGGAGACGTCATGCGCCAGTGCCTGATTGTTGTCGGTATACCGCCCGTCAATCTATCTCCCCCGAAACGCACGACGACGAGAAGCTGGAGCCAGCACCTCGAACGCGACTAGCCACCTCAAAGATCCGTCGTGTCGTCGCTACTCACTACGGCAAGTTCGCCAGATCGCTCCCCGATCCTACATCTTGCCATCAGCCGCAAATGCCTCCGCCTGGCCAATTCGTAACCAACGTCTAGCTAGGCATCGACTAATCCCGAGTCTGGGATTGACCGATGCTCACCCGCCATTGTTGCCGCATTGGCTCGAGCTGAATCGGCACAGGCGCTCCCCTGTGACATCTGGGCGTCGGTACTAGCGCGCGGGCAGAGCAACCTTCTGATCGCGCAGATGTTTTTCCGGCGTCGGGATAGCGCTTGCTGTGTCGCCAGATCTACAGGCATCGATAGCCTTTGTGGTCTCGAGACTGCGGGGCGTGCTTCCCTGCATCTTATGGCCGCCCTCCGATTTCTGATACGCCTCGACGAGCGCACTGCAGTATTTCTGATCCGCTTCCTTGGTTTGCGAAAGCGCGGGCGTTGCCACCGCGATGGCAATAAGGGTCGGAACGACCCAGTTGAAACTCTTGATCACGGCTCCTCCTTTTCAGTCAAAGCGCAGATCCATTGAAAGAGCAGATCCATTGAAAGAGCAGATCCATTGAAAGAAGAGTCCCATATTGAACAGGGCGCATCCGAAACGCGCTATGGGTAAGTTGTTGAACCGGACGGCGAGTTGTCATGGAAAGGTGCAAATCTATAGTACGACATGCGATGATTCGTTCAACCGGGCCGACTTGAGCAGGATCAAGGCGCTGCAAGGGATTTCGTCGTTCAAGGAAAAGCCATACCGAATAGGCAAGCGCCATGCCCCACTACGAAGTGACTTTTTTCAAGTATCTTGTGAGTTCCAATGGCCATCCATTCAAGGCGCCGCAGGCGGCGATCTCCGTGTGGGCTGATAACATCAAGGAGGCCGAAAGACGGGCGATGAGCCGCTTCGCATGCCTCAGAGGAATCCCCGACTGGAACCTGCACGCCGACACTTTTGAGGTCGCCACGCGCGGCACAACATCTGGCGGCACTCCGTCAAGCGGCGCGGCAACCGGCATTGCCGTCCGGCACTCACGTCAAGCGCATTAGCCAATGTACTGCCCGCCGTTGGCGGTGATCGTTGGGCCGGTGATGAAGCGAGCGTCCGCAGGCGAACTCGAAAGATTAAGAGGGGGTATTGGCTATGAACTTTCGCCGCTACTTGGGGCTCATGCTTGTGACTACGGGGCTCGCGGCGTGCGGGCCAATGTCGTCGGGTACAGTGCAGGATCTTAAAATCCGAGACTGGATCGGACACAGCGCGGCGCGCCTCATCCAGTCCTGGGGCAAACCGCATCACGACTACCCGACCGTCGATGGCGGTAGGGCATTTGGCTACATGTTTACCAATCCAGTGGTGACGGGACCCGACTATAGTACCGGACCTGCCTACTCCGGGCCTGTCTACTATAAATCGGTGCTGACGGGGCCGAAGTCACCGGACCTCTTTCAGGCGACGAACTGCATGATCAATTTCACGATGGATCGCGATGGCATCATCGACGATGCGACCATCACGGGTGCGAAGTGCAGAATAGGGCCGCATGCCAAGATGCATCCTCCGGACAGCAAGACCTAGCTAGACTAGAAAGGGCGCCGGCTGTCGATGCCTAGCGAGGGCATCGCGAGAAACGAGCAGCCGGTCCTATCAATACCCCATCACGCTGCCAGCAGCCCGGCTTTGGTGTGCGCTTCATCGTATGGAAAGACGACACCAAGATCCGGAACAGCGAGGTGCTTGTCTGTCTCGGGGCACGCCAAACGGGCAATCAGATCGCGGATGAAGTTGAGTCGAGCGGCACGCTTGTCGTCGGCACGAACCACGATCCAAGGAGAAAGAGGACTCGATGTTCTCAGGAACATCTGATCCCGGGCCTCGGTATACTTCTCGAAGCGTTTCAGTGCGACCTTGTCGACGGGACTCGTCTTCCACTGCTTTAGGGGATCGACACGCCGAGATCGCAATCGTTTCTTCTGCTGCTCTTTGCTGATGTCCAGATAGTATTTCATGATCTGGATTCCAGCACCGATCAGCATGTGCTCGAACGGCAGTACTTCCTCAAGGAAACGCTCGTACTCCTGCTCGGTGCAGAATCCCATGACCTTTTCGACGCCAGCTCGGTTGTACCAACTGCGATTGAAGAGAACCAATTCCTGCGCTGCGGGCAAATAATGCACGTAACGCTGAAAGTACCAGGAGGCAGTGTCCTTGTCGGATGGCTTGCCGAGCGCAACAACCCGGGTCTCGCGTGGGCTGAGATGCTGGACGATGCGTTTGATCGTTCCATCTTTTCCACTTGCATCCCGCCCCTCGAAGATAACCAAGACCTTATGTCCGTGGCGGATGACGTGCCTCTGCACCTTCACGAGTTCGATCTGCAGCTTTCGAAGGGATGCTTTGTACTCCTCACGGCTGCTGGACTTTTCGCGGTCGCTAGCGCTTTTGGGCATTGTCCCTCTCAAGCAAGGACTTCAACATCGTGGGTGGGTTCGCCAGGTTTCCATGCACGAGCATATTGGGGAGGCTAAGGCTCAGCAGGACCCCCAACACGACCAGCATTGTCATGAGCAGGAAGGGAGCATCGGGCAGCGACGCAACATCGAACAGCAAGCCGCCGGCTGCCGAACCCACGGCCGCACCCAAGCTTGCTGCAGCCGTTTGCTTGCCGAGTTCCGCTCCCTGCGATTTGCCGGCTTGCCTCGAGACCCAGTAGGTCAGAATTGGCGAGAGGATACCGGCGCTCGACGCTACAGCTCCGATCACAATGAGCATCAACGTGAAGTCGGATGTACGGGGAACAAGGAAAAGCCCGACTGCCAGGACAGCGAGGGCGGGCGCTATGAACCAGCGCGTAGTTTCCGGTTTGACCCAGGGCGAGAATATGATGGCCTGCACCGCGAACATCACCAGGCTGCACTCGGAGAACATCAGGGCGATCTGGTATTGCGTCAAACCGAGCTCCTGTTTCCCGCGAAGCGCCAATCCGACCTCGAAGACGCCCACTCCGGCAGAGACAACGAACGCCAAAGAGAGCAGCTTGGGGGCAAGCCGCGCCGCCGGAGCAAGTTGGTCGCGTTTTTTTGCGGCGTCACCACGCTTCGTCGCTGGAACCGTGATCACAGCAGCGACCGCCACAAGAAGAGCCAGAACCGCGCTTCCTGCGAGGGGGACGACCAAGGACCCGGCCTTGCTGACGACGGGAATTATATCGGCTGCCCCGCGCGCAATAAAAACTCCTAGCATGGGTCCGAGCAAAACTCCGCTCATTCCCGCCAGACTGATGAAAGTGAGTCGGCGCGCCCGCGCCTCTTCCGTTGCCGCGAGATCGCCGATCGCGGCCAGCGCGACCGGCGTAACCGCGGCGGCGAACATACCGCTTAAAAAGCGTTCGAGGTAGACCGCTGGCAAAGTCTCGATGAACGCGAAGGTCAACATGGTCGCGCTGAATCCGATGAGCCCGACCACAAGGACAACCCGGCGCCCATACCGGTCGGACAGGCGTCCCCATACAGGCGCGAACAAAAAGAGCGACAGCATGTAGAGCCCGGTCAGTAGGCCAGTCGCGCGGGAGACTTGCGCTGCATTGCCGCCAGCACCGAGCAGCCGCTCGATCAAATAAGGAAGGAGCGGCAGGACGATGCCAAAACCCATCGACACCGTAAACACCGACAGCATCAGTACAGCCATCGTTTTCGGCGGGACGCCAGTGGCTCCGGCACGACAGATCATGCTGTTGTCGTCGCGGGCGCCAGCGCGAGGGACGACGCGGTCGTGCGCTGACGCCGGATACCGGTCAACTTGGTCCGCTTCAACATTAGAGCATTAATCGCGACCAATGCCGAGCTGCCAGACATCGCCAGTGCAGCGATACTTGGTCCAAGCAAGAAAGGATATAGCACGCCAGCGGCCAGCGGGAAGGCGATGACGTTGTAGCCGATCGCCCACCAGAGGTTCTGATGCATTTTCTTGAGCGTCGCATGGGACAGTTCAATGGCACCGACGACGTCGAAGGGATCGCTCTTCATCAGTACGATGTCGGCACTCTCCATCGCGACATCCGTGCCGGCGCCGATCGCAAAGCCCACATCTGCCTGAGTCAAGGCTGGAGCGTCGTTTATACCGTCGCCGACCATGCCGACCTTCTTGCCTTGCGCCTGGAGTTCCTTGACCTTTCCCGCCTTGTCCCCGGGCAGCACGTCGGAGAACACTCTGTCTATTCCGAGGCTCTTGGCGATGCGCTCTGCCGTGCCCTTGTTGTCGCCGGTTAGCATGGCGACCTCGACGCCACGCGCGCGCAGCGCCTTGACCGCTTCCACCGCCGTCGGCCTCGCCGCATCGGCAATCGCGATTAATCCCAGAGGCTTGCCGTCCACTGCGAGGTGAACCACCGTCCGGCCAGCACCCTGCAATTCCTGGGATTTTGCCCCAAGCTCGCCGAGGTCGATCTTGTTCTCCGTCATCAAGAGCTTGTTGCCGAGCAACGCCGTCTTGCCGTCGACCTCGGCTTGCGCGCCCTTGCCTTCAAAATTCTTGAATCCGGTTGCCTTGGGAGCCTTCACGTTGGCGGCGCGGCGCAGGATTGCTTGCGCCAGAGGGTGGTCCGATCCCGCTTCCACGGAAGCCGCCGCCGACAGCAACTGATCCTCGGACGCATCGGCAGCGACCGCCAAGTCCACCACCTCGGGCTGCCCCATCGTCAACGTTCCAGTCTTGTCGAATATGACGATGTCCAGCTTGGTCGCGTCCTCCAACGCCGACGCGTTCTTGAACAGGATACCGTTCATCGCGCCAAGCCCGGTGCCGACCATGATGGCCATCGGGGTCGCCAGACCGAGCGCGTCAGGACAGGCGATCACAAAAACGGTGATCGTGAGGCTGAGGGCGAACAAGAGAGACTCGCCGACCCACCAGTACCAGACGACGAAGGTAAGAAGGCCCACAAGGACCGCGGCCAGTACCAGCCATTGTGCCGCGCGATCCGCCAAGAGTTGCGAAGGCGCCTTGGAGTTCTGCGCTTCCTGGACGAGCTTGACGATCTGGGCGAGTGCGGTGTCCGCGCCGACTTTAGTTGCGCGATATTGGAACGCACCGCTCTTGTTGATGGTCGCGCCGATCACCGCGTCACCGATCTTCTTGGCTACCGGCATCGATTCGCCCGTGAGCATCGATTCGTCGACCAGAGACGCACCTTCCAGTACGGTTCCGTCGACCGGGATTTTGTTCCCCGGCCTGATCACGACGGTATCGCCGGAAATGATCTCGGCGGTAGGTACTTCTATCTCCTTGCCGTCACGCAGCACGCTTGCCTTCGGCGGCGCCAGATCCATGAGGGCGCGGATGGCTTCGGATGCACCCGCCCTTGCACGCATTTCCAGCCAGTGTCCGAGCAGGATGAAGACCAGCAGGATCGCCGACGCCTCGTAGAACTGCTGGCCGCCATAAAAGAAGGTAGAGCCTACGCTGAAGAGATATCCGGTGCCGACGCTGAGGACGACCAGCACCGCCATATTGGCGACGCCGCTCCGGAGTGCGCGGTAGGCTGCAATGATGAAGGGCCAGACTGGATAGAGGATTGCGGCGCTCGCCAAGACGAACAGGACGACGTCCAACCGCAGACCGAATGGTGGCGGGATTCTGATAAAGTCCATACCCATCGGCGAGAAGGCGAAGATGGGCAGGCTGAAGGCGAGCGCGATCCAGAACCGGTTCTGCATGTCGCGGACCATCGCCTGCATATCCATGCCGGCGCCATGGCCCATTTCGTGAGCCATAGCCTCGCTCTTCTCGCCGCTATGCGCCTTGTTGTTGGCCACTGCATCCACCCCACGCCTGCGCGACATTATGGGGTCATCGCACACGTGCCGAGGCACGGCTTCGCCGGCGCAATGAAAGCCGCAATCCTTGATCGCTGCTTTTATGGCGGAGAGGCTGGTCTTGCCGGGATCGTACACAACCATCGTCGTGCCGGAGACCGGGTTCACCGAAACACGACCAACACCTGGGACAAGCCGCAGCTGCCTTTCGATCCCGTGAGCGCTGAGGACCGAGAACAGGTCGCCAACTTTGAGTGTGCTAATCTTCATGTATGCTTGTCCTCTAACTTGGCGCGCGGGCTGCTATCGCACGGTCTTGACTCCAAGGATCGCAGGTAAAGTCTGGTCCCGCGACGGCTCTCTCTCTGAAGCCATCGCGAGCGCTGTCGCTACAACGCGTCTCGGGACCTCAGGGTGGCGATACGCGGAAAGTATCCCGGCGTCCGTGCCATGTAGCGACGATACTCGTCGCCGAATTGCTTTAGAGCTTCGCGTTCTTCCTCACGGGCCAAGCGGACGTACATCGCCACAAGGACCGGGAACATGGCCAGCGTAAGCACGGTGGGCCATTGCAGCAGGAAACCGAACATCACGAGGACGAAGCCAACATATTGTGGATGGCGGACATAGGCATAGACGCCTCTGGTCGCGAGCTGGCCGGCGCGCTGGGCCGTATAGAGTACCTTCCAGCCAGCCGAGATGAGCATGAATCCGGCGCCGATGAAAATGAAGCTCAAGATGTGGAATGGACCGAAATGCGGGTTGGTCCGCCAGCCAAACATTTCCTCTAGCAGGTGCCCCGCGTCGTGCGAGAACCAATTGACCTCGGGAAATCGAGTCTGCAGCCAGCCCGAAAGCAGGTAGATCGTGAGTGGAAAGCCGTACATTTCGGCAAACAAAGCGACCAGGAACGAGCTGAAGGCACCGAATGAGCGCCAATCTCGTGGCGTCTTCGGCTTGAAAAAGCTGAAGGCGAACAGAATGAAGACCATCGAGTTAATGATCGCGAGCGACCAAAGCCCATAGGCGGGAACACTATTGTGATCCATCGACCGATCTCCCTACTGGTCTTTCGCTGAAGGGCCGTCGTGGTCGCTGTGGCCACCATGACCACCGTGAAAGAAGTGCATACCGAGGCACACAAGTGGAAGGAGCCAAATCAACCAGTAACCGGTGAAAATGTGTGCGCGATGCTCGGCGATGAGCAGAGAGGCTGCCACGGCAAGAAAGCCGATAAGAACCATCCCAACTGCAGACAGCCAAAATGGCTTGGACCCAGAATGTTCGTCGTGGTTCATGGCCTCTCCGATGCCCGCTTACGCGGTAGCAAGCGACAGCTATTCGTTGCCTGCGAATGCCTACGACTCTTCTTCATGGAGTGCTTTGATCTGCGTCAACCGTGAGCTCCAAGCCTAGGGGACCCCCCACTTGAGACACTTTCAAAGCCTGAGCACTTCGATGTCCGCCACCAGTTCCGGCGCGGTTGGTCGCAGCAAGAAACGTGATACTCGAAGTGGTGTCATCGAATTTCGGTGAACGGCGTGCGGTCCTCCGAGGGGGTAGAACAAGCAGACCGTGTCTTGTTTGGGACTCGCTCTTCTGGGAGTGCTCAGACGATAATCTACTTATCGGGGCCGCGCCGGAGGGAAGATCGTGCGCAAACGGTCATCCGCGTTCTGCTTGCCGCGGCTCTGATAGCAGGCCGCTCGCGTTTCCGAGATCATGGCGATTTGCTCATCTCAAACGGCTTCGATCACAACTCATTTGATCCAACGCAAAGCCAACAAGGGATGGGAAGAATACCAAAACAGTATCCAGAAAGGGCACCTTCATGATTGAACAATCTGCTCCAAGACGTCTGCTGCGATTGGGCGTGTTGCTGGGCTCAGCGGCCGTGCTGATGACGGTTACGGCGCCTGCGTCGGCCAACGGAAAAAACCTCAATCAACTTGGCTCCAGTCCAGGATCCAACGGAATACTCTTAGCCGACATGGGCGAGATGGGCGCCGGCAGTATGGGTAGCGACAGCAAATCAGGTGGAATGGGCGGTGGTATGAAGGGTGGCATGTCCTGCTGCATGGGCATGATGGGTGCCGCGCCCGGCGCAGGCACTAGCATGGCAATGCCCTCAGCGTTGCCGGGTTTTCCGGGAGCGTCGCATCTCTACCATGTAGGCAGCACAGGCTTTTTTCTCGATTACGCTGATAAGATCGGCTTAAGTGTTGAGCAGAAAACTGCGTTGAATGGAATCAAGCAGCGCATACTTTCCGAGCAGGCCGCGAACGACCGCAAGATTGCCGAGGCCGAGCAGGCGTTGTGGTCTCTCACCGCTGCCGGCCAGCCGGATGCGGCGGCCATTGACGGCAAGGTGCGGGAGATCGAGAAGCTGAAGTCTGACCAACGCCTAGCGTTTATCCGTGCTGTCGGCGAGGCTGCGAAGCTTTTGACCGCGGACCAACAGAAAATGGTTCTTGGCCTTGTGCCGATGCCCACTGACACCACAATGCCTAAGATGAAGTAGAGTAAGGCTGCGCATCCGGGCAAAGGCCAGAAAGAGCCGCTAAAGCGGCGAACCGGATGCGTACCGGTGTTGCCGCATGTGGTTTTCGTTGAAGATGGAAAAGAAGCGCAGACTGGACCACACCGTGCCCAATCCCGAATCGGGCCTACAACATGACTACGAGAGTTCATTGCACAATTGGACTCTCTTGCGGAGCCGTGGCCATCCGGAACGCTGTTCATGACGTCGGAGTCGCCCGTAAGTGCAACCGAAGCCTCCCCTTTGGTGTTGGCGATCCTGCATGAGTTGTTGACCAAATTGGGTGAGTTGGCCGCAAGCGGTCGGACGGCAACCATTGATTTACGGCGGCTGCCGCTGACCGCCGCCGACCGCCAACAGCTCAGCGCGCTTCTCGGGCAAGGCGAGGTCATCGTGGAGATCCAAGCACTCGGGCCGAGCAAGATCACTGAGACGCGTTTTCCTGGAGTTTGGTGGGTCGATCACAAGAACGCGGCGGGTGATACGGTCGGCGAGGCGATTGAAATCGCGCTGGTTCCTGAGATATTGCATGCCACATCGTCGGACGCGGCGGCGTCGGTAGAAGCACTTGTTACACTCCTGACCGACTTTAGGACTTCGTCGGCCTGAGCCGTCAGCAGATGCGCGGCAAGGGGTCGTGTTCCAGCTCCTCCACGATACGCTCGCCTACCTCGGTGACGAGCGCGACGAGAGGTTCGTCTACGACGGTGCCGACGATGGCCGCCTGGCTACAACCCAAGTCGCGCATCGCTGTCAGCGCGGCTTTGGCGGACTGCGCGCTCACCACCGAGAGGACCCGCCCCTCGCACGCGAGCATGAGCGGGTCGAAGCCCAGGATTTCGCAAACGCCGCTGACTGGTTCGCTGACCGGGATACTCGCCTCTACGAGACGCACACCGAAGCCGCTTGCGCGGACAATGTCGTGCGCCACGGTTGCGAGCCCGCCTCGCGTCGGATCACGCATGAAGCGGAGTCCGTCGATGGCCAAGAGCGCCTGCGCAATCGGGACGACGCTGGCGCAATCCGACCGTAGCTGACCTCTCAGGCCGAACTGCTCGCGTGCCAGCAGCACCGCCGCGCCATGGTCGCCCACAGTCCCGCTGACCAGCAACCGATCGCCCGATCGGACATGATGGGGTGCAAGCTGCACGCCGCGCGCCCGGACTCCCACTCCCGTCATGCCCAGATATAGCCCCCCGCCCTCACCGCGGCGCACGACCTTGGTATCTCCGGCAACCAAACCAACTCCGCTCGCCCGCGCCGCGGCGGCTGCGTCACCGATCAGCGCGTCGAGGGTCGCAATCTCCAGACCCTCCTCGATGAAGGCGCTTAAGGTCAGATAGAACGGTGTGGCACCGGCCACAGCGAGATCGTTGACCGTTCCATTGACCGCGAGGCTGCCTATGGTACCGCCCGGAAATACCAGGGGCTCGACGATGAACCCATCGGTGGTTACGACGATCTCCCCATTGGGTATCGAGAGGGGTACGGCATCGAGATTGATGTCGAGTGCCCCGCCAAAGTGATGAGCGAACACCGTCTCGACGAGCTCGCGCGTAAGCCGCCCACCGTTTCCATGAGCGACCGTGATGAATTCGCCCAACGATTCCAGCCGGGCCCTGTCGGCGCTGGCGGTCATCACTCCCGCGTCATGCATGAGATGGGCCACCTTGACGCGCTGCAGCTTCGACGAGCTGGCCGAAGCTCAAGCCTGCGTCGTTTGGCGGAACGGTGTCTGCCAGCAGGACATCGAAGCCGGATTTCTCGAGCAGGGTCATGGCTCGCTCGGTCAGGCGCCGATTCTGAAACACGCCGCCGGTCAGTCCCACAGCGGTGACGCCCGATTGTTTCCGTATCAGGATAGCTTGGTCATGGATGGCGCCCGCGAGTGATCCGTGAAAGGTCGCGCTGCGTCGGCCAATCGATTGCGATGCATCAAGAAGGTGGGCGAGCAGCGGGGCCCAATCGGCGATAATGAGCTCCCCGCAGGGGGAGAGCGGCAGCTCGAGCGCCGGACCGTCGGTGGCCGCGGCTTCAAGCAGCATTGGCCCTTGGCCCTCGTAACTGGCGCTCTCGACGAGTCCGACCAGCGCGGCGGCGGCGTCGAAGAGGCGGCCTGCCGAGCTGGTCGTCGGGGCGTTGAGACGGCGCTCCCAGGCGCAGCGGAGCAGGTCATTTCTGCTCGGAGCCGCCGGCCAGTGGGCGCCCGCTTCCCAACAGAGGCCGAGTGCGCTCCGCCACGGCTCGCGCACGACGCGTTCGCCGCCCGGTAACCGGAAGGGGCGCAGGCTCGCCACACGACGCCATTGCCCAGGACCGCCGAGCAGCGCTTCGCCGCCCCACAGGGTTCCGTCCTCGCCGAGGCCTACTCCATCCCAAGTGAACACGAGCAGGGGCGCGTATCGGTGGTGCTCGCCGGCCAGCGCCGACGCGTGTGCGTGATGGTGCGACACGGGCAGCACCGGCAATCCCATGCGGCGGGCCCACCGCGTCGAGCTGAAATCCGGATGCTGGTCGCACACGACCGCCTGGGCACGAATGCCGAAGAGCTCCTGGAGGTCTGCGGCCGCTTGAGAAAAAACGTGTTGGGCACGAGGCGAGCCCAGGTCGCCGATGTGCGGCGAGACCACGACCTGGTCATCCCAGGCAAGCGCCACCGTGCTCCTCATCTGTCCGCCGACGGCGAGGGTTGGCCGTTCTATCGCGCCGGGCAGGCGAAGCTGGAGAGGTGCGTTGCCGCGTCCGAGCCGAAGCGGGCGTGCCCGGTCGCCGATGACCCGGAACACCGGGTCGTCAGCTGGACGCCGGATCGGCCGATCGTGCACGAGAAAGACATCGGCGACCTCGGCCAACCCGGTCATCGCCGAAGTTTCGTCCATTTCGACCGGATCACCCGAGCGGTTGCCGCTGGTCGCCACGACCGGCCCCCCGAAATCATCGAGCAAGAGCGCATGTAACGGACTGTAGGGCAGCAGCACACCGACCTCATTCAGGCGGGGTGCGATGTTGGGAGCAAGCTCGGCATCCTCGCGCTTCGGGACCAGAACAATGGGTCGGACGGGGTCGATGAGGGCACCTTGCGCCGCCACACAAGGAGTGGCGATGGCTCGAACTTCGGAAAGGCCGTCAGTTCCGAGGGACCGCACCATGACGGCCAAGGGCTTGTCGGGCCGACGCTTGCGCAGACGGAGACGGCGCACGGCCGGCTCCGATCGGGCATCGCACAACAGGTGAAAGCCACCAATGCCCTTTACCGCAACAATGCGCCCTTCCCGCAGAGATCGTACCGCGGCCGCCAAGGCGGCTTCTCCGCGCGGAGCGCTACCGTCTGCCGCCCCAGGTGTGGCGAAATCCCGCAGCTCGAGCCGCGGACCGCAGCGCGGGCAGCCCAGCGGTTGCGCGTGGTACCGCCGGTCGTCGGGATTGTCATATTCGGATCGGCACGCCGGACAGAGAACGAAGCCGGCCATCGAGGTGTTGAGACGATCGTACGGCAGCCGGTCGATGATGGTGTAGCGGGGGCCGCATTGCGTGCAGTTGATGAAGGGGTAGCGGTAGCGCCTTGCCATAGGGTCTCGCATCTCCGCGAGACAGTCGGCGCACGCGAAATGGTCTGGGGGAATGAGGGCGGCGGTCCGCTCGCCTTCGGTGCTCGCGACAATGGAAAACTCCCGCAACCCCTCGCAATCCACGCGATGCACCGCGACGAGCCGGGGACGCGCCAATGGTGGCGGTCGATCGATAAGATCCATTGAGAAGGCCGCCAGCGCGACCTCAGGCCCCTCAATCCGAATGGTGACGCGGCCGCCGTTATTGCGCACCCAACCCGCAAGCCCGTGTACGCGCGCAAGCCGCCGTACGAAAGGGCGAAAACCGACGCCCTGGACCCGTCCTTCGACAGCGAGAGCCGCCGCGCCGATTGCGGTCGAAAGGGTCGTGCCTATGCCGTCCATATGCGTCCAAGCTCCAGGACCCGTTCGCGGATCAATGGTAGAGCGGCCAAGATCTCAGGACTCGATTCAGTTGACCAACCGACGACCCGCGGCTGCACCCCGATAAGAGCTCGCCGGCGCGGTAGCGCGTCACGGAGCCGCGCCATGTCGAGGAGATCTCGCAAAGCGACCTCGTGCACGGTGCGTCTCGCCTGTCCGAGCTGATGATCCATCTCTTCGTCGATGAAGCATCGCACAGTGCCAGGCGCAGCCTCGAATTCGGCCGCATCGATGACGATCAACCGTTCGCAGCCTTCGACGTGCTCCAGCAGCTCGAAAATCGATGTCCCACCATCGAGAAAGCGGGCGCCTGGCAGCGCTATCGGCTTGTCGTTGAGGTAGCCGATGGCATGCACACCGATGCCGTCATCGCCGCGCGCAGCGTTCCCGAAACCGAGGAGGAGCGTGGACAATGCGGTGGTCATGCCACGGGCTCAGCTTGGGGTTTCCTCTCGCGCCCGCTCAGACGATCGTTGTTTCGAATTCCCGAGGTCCACCAAATGTGACAGGCTCCTTCGTCCGATACCATGCACGGCCCGATCGGCGTGCGCGGCGTGCAGGCGGTGACCCTGGTCGACATCCTTCCGGGGCAACGACGGCGCCTGCAACTGGATGCCTTGCTGGCCGCCAGTTCCGACCCGGTGCTGGCGGTCGATGATCGCGGTCATGTGCTGCTGGCCAACCCGGCATTGATCGCCCTGTGCGGTCGCGAACCGGCCGGTGAATCGCTGAGCGCGCTGTTCGACGATGCCGATTTGCAACGCACCTTGATCGCCCAGCATTTCCGCCTGCCCATGCACGAGGTCAGTCTTGGTG
>LNAP01002352.1_pt1 | contig 19036 bp, 22 predicted proteins | sample 602601 | NCBI WGS metagenome assembly LNAP01 (sample SAMN02440304, study PRJNA202911) | soil metagenome | biome: Subtropical and temperate rainforests or woodlands; isolation source: soil samples (1 kg each in a 20% v/v slurry with milli Q water) were... ...
ATTCATCTACAGACAAATTGCTCTGCGGAAAGATATCGGCAAACATGTGAAGTAAGTATGATGGATAAAGATGTATATATCTAATAGTAAATTTCACCATAGCAGCGTGAATGGTGAGCGCTGGCATGAGCAGCCGAAGCGCCTGGGTATATTCTGCTTTCAGGAACGTAGATCGCAACAAATAGGCTTCTGTGTGATCCTGTTGTATAATTATAAAATTGCATTAAAAAAATTGCTGAAAAAGGGACGTTGGAAGGTGGCAATGAACACGTTTTCAGTGACAACAAGGTACACAACCAACACATGCAAGACAACTGGGATGAAATTACTAACCGCGGAGGGTCCGTCCAGCAGCGGCCCTTCTCTGAGCTGGAACAGCAAGCGACACGCTCGAAGGACCTTCTCTTGGCTGTGTTATACAGGACAAAAAGAAGGGGAGAAAATATAAAAAAGCATTAAAACGCGAGAAAATAGCATAATTGTTGTAAAAAGAAAAAGATCCAGCCAACCACTCCACACAAAAACCATTCATTGGTTCATTTGTAAGGCATGCACTACTAGAGAATGACACATTGCATTCATACTTGAACATAAGCACTAGAATGTACCTGAAGGAAGTGGTGTGAGGCCAGTGCTGCGTTACTGCTGCGACCAGCTCGTCGACTGTACGTACGGCATCTGCCCGCAACGCTTCAAAGGCATACCGACCTGAAGAACAATATTGAGAACAGTGTAGGAAAAGAAAGTAAGAAAATGATGGTTAACTAAGTTAGTAAGTGTCAGATTTACAAAGCATGTGGTAATGTAAATAAGACACAGCGAAACCGAATATACAAATATGAAAAGGCGGATAAGAGAAATGCGTACAACCAAAGGCAGTGTTTAACGCATTTCTCTTATCACTTGTTGAGATTTGAAAATGAGTACCACAACAACCATTAACAATATAACAAACATAACAATCGCTGTACATACTTACCTTCTGGGTCCAGCTGGTTGCGAATGGCTCCTCCAAAAGATCTCATACAAATAGTATGGTGGTCTGCGACTAACCCTCTACTCACCACCAGGGCCCATAGAGAGGGATCCAGGGAACGCAGATATTCGTCACGGTCTGTGGTCAGCGATAAACGCTGGGTGTAGATTCGGGTTACCTTCTGAATGACCGGCGCTGTGGAGCCTGCGGGTTAGTGTGTATGAGGAAATGTAAGTGTATGATGTAAGTGTATAATGTAAGGGTATAATGTAATGTGTAGTGTAATGTCTAATTTGATCCAAGCACATTATAAGGTATGATTTATTTTTTTTCACAAAGAATTGTCATGGTAAACAATACAGCGACAACCACTCACCTGGTAGAACTCTTTTTACCACAAACCTTACCACCATCTGCACAAACGCAAACTGGTTGTTTTGCAGCATACTGTGTGTATCCACTCCGACTTTCCCAATCAGCGCGTTGCCCTTGCTGTACAAAGAATCCGAAGTGTTCTTTTCATTACTTACTTTAAACTGGACCGACACAGCGGCGTGGGGAGAAGGTACACTAGAAGCTGCCTCGATAATGCTGGTAAGCTTGTTATTTGTTTTAGTAGTAGTATTGGTAGTAGTTGTTGTAAGACGCATATTAATCCCGCTGATGACAACTTCCTGCTGGTTACGCCGTACCAGCTCACTATACAGTTTCGCTACAGGGGTTTCACTCCCTCCGAATAAACTATTGGTACTGCTGGTGTTACCTTTGGCACTAGTCTGTTGCTCGAGGTAATACACACTGTGTGCGAGGTGTGCGCTGTCGATTGCCAATCCGGCCTCATTCGGCGACAATTTGCCCTCGTCATTGCCGTTGTTTCTACTGCTAGCTTTCTCTTTGCTATGCGCGTTGTATAAAACTACGTCTGTGGCAGAGACAATCGGCCCTACGATACGGTCCACCGATAACTTGCTACAAGTGCGTATCTCCAATGTCGGCATCACACTGTGTAGAATCTCCATACTACCATTGACCGCTACACTGTAGCTATTATTATTACCTACACTGCGTTTGAGAAAGCTGTCAAAAGAGTCACGTACGTGGGCATCCGCGTAGGCACTGCCGGTCACCACAGAACCTCCAGAGGGTCCCACTAGGGCATCCAACTGATCGAGATTTGCCGCACGCAACGAGGCGTTGAACACATCAATACTGCAATAGTTACTAAATGCCCAGGTGCCGAGGGTGCTGTAGAGCGACAAGGTCTCGGCGGCTGTAGCAGGTGTATTGGCGTTTTTCGTGAGTGAAGAAGCGGACAACGTGCCACGACAAGACAAGCTACGACTAGACAATAAGGAGAGGCGACTCAACGACGCAGCGTCTGTTTGGTTGTTGAAATACACAGTGCCTAGCGCCACGGCAAAGGCCACCAGGGCATCCAGCGTACACTGTACTTGGTTGGACAAAGCATGGTGTGCAGAGAGCGGGGCTGTGTCAGGGGACAGAGCAAAAGTCGTCAGCCCCTGGCGCAGTACATCGACATGGTTTTTGAGGATACCCGCAGGCACACCGTAGCTGCCTCGGGAGATGAGGTGAGCATACAATTCAGTTCGGTCGTTGCTGCCAGGGACCACATCCGATACCAGGGGATTGCCGCTGCTCAGCAGGCCGCCGCCTAGTCGGAGCGCATAAATATGACGCCCATATAACACCACACAGACCTCGGTGAGCTCGGGCATGCTTGCGATTCCGTCGCACAGCATGTCAATTACGCCTATATCGCTGCACAATTCGACATCGATGGCAAATATAAAGCAACCAACAGCGTTTCGACTGGACTTGCCGCTGGTGCCGCCAGTGAACGAACTTGGAGCAACGTCTTCGTAGAAATCACAATGCGACGAACGCAGCTCGGCGAATGCATCGCAAAGCTGTGCATTCCTTGATTGTTGACTGTTTCCACCATCTGGTTTGCCGAAACCATAACCCACTCCTCCGTTGTTGGAATTGTAAGTGGACGGAAGGGCTTGGCAGAAGCTTGGGTTCAAAGACTTGCACAGAGGGCACACCCATTCCCCCGTCTCACTAAGGACAAAAGAGTAAGTGTTGAGGTAGGCTGCACAACGTATACACACTATCGGAATGCAAGAAGCTTCCGCCACGTTTTGCTGACCATCCGCACAGAATGGGTCGAACACTGCACCACAGTCGAAAACAGGCATTGTAATTGCACTTTCCTTGCTTCCTTGATTGAACACATCGAATACATGACTCGATGTATACTTTAATCCTGGACTGCTGTCATAGATTTGATCCATGATAGCAAAGAAGGATCGAATATTTGTACGATTGAAATGATGATGGAACATTCCGTGTGAAAGGGTTGCTAAACATAAGGGTGGTGAATTTTAAAGCATCATCAGGTTGCTTCTTCGCTCACATCTTTTATACTGTATCGACCATCCATACAATGTCAGAAAAGCTGGACGCAAGGAAGCCCAAAGGTTCTTACCTTGCTTGGTCATGTTTAAAAAACTTAATTTGCAAGTTATAGCAATTAATTATGATAAGACTAGGCTACACTCGCCATCAACAGATGTGTGTGCCCAAATACGCAACACAGCACAAACTCAACGAAAGAGCAAGACAGTAGCAGCTGTAAATATCCATTGTTACTTAAACAAGAAGCAAAAATCACATTGCACTTACAAGAACGCTAACTATAAAGGTGTGTACATGTAGGTTCCTACATCACTACGCCATTACTCCGCCATCACTCCCTCCTGCCACTACAGATACTCTACGCCTACAACCTAGCGGAGCTGTTGTACTGGCAGGCCTGAAATCCATCGTTTTCTACTCCTTCTTGTCCTTCTCGTCCTTGTTGGCCTTGCTGTTCTTGGCGACCCGAGCATGCACCTCTGCAACATACAGTACGTACATTCAGAACAAAGAAAAAGATCAGAAAGTGACTAAACACATGCATACAGCATTCGCTAACGCATGTCTTACCACTGACCACACCATCCTTCAGTCGCTCGAGCGCTTCAGCGAGCACCACACAGGCAATCTTTGGCTTACGGTCTGTGGACTTGACGGTCAACTTTTCAGCCCGAGCGATCTGGTATAACACGGCCTTTGAGCATTCGGTGATTATCAGCTGCAGGCAGCTCTCCTGAATAGAAAGACAGCGCACATTAGACGAATGAATTTAAAAAATCAGTAAGAAGATGAGGTGCAAGCATAGAAGTAAGTGTGATATTTTACAGTAGCAGTAGCAGTAGCAATTTCAACTTAATAGGCTTACCGGAGACGCATCAGACTGCTGGGCTCTCAAACGGCACCGGTCGAGCAGTGCCTGAAGACTGAGGATTTTATCTGCAGAGCGGTTGCTGTCGCAACTGTCGCTTCTGTCGGTGCTGTCGCTGCTGCCCAATCTTTTGCTGCTGCCGCCCTCCAGCATTTGATTCCTTGACATGTCCACGTACACGCCGCAGCGCACCAGGTAGCTGCGGAAGCAGTCCGTCTTGCCTTTTCCGAACAGCTCCTCGCTGACATCCGCGTCTGTGCCCCACCCTTCCACTCTGAAGGCGCCGGTGGACTTCTTGCTCCAGTCGGTGAAGAACAGCACCTTGATTGACTGGAGGCCCAGCGAGTCTTTCCAGCGCTGCAGCGTGGCCAGCTTGGTGGAGTGTCTGTGCGGGTCCAGGGTACTCAAGGAATAGAACGTGGCTTCTATGCCTCTGGTGGTCAAGTTTTCCGACACGGTAAAGTACTCACCCAGGGGCATGTTGTGCTTCTTGCTGAGGTAGACACACTCCGGGTCCAGGGTGGTCGCGGATATATGAAGCATAGAGTCTTCGAACATGGCGATTCGCGTGTGCTTGGTGGCGTTGTCACAGAGCTGTTGGCGAAGTGTGGCGTCCACTCGATAAATCGCGGAGAGTTTCTTGCCACTGGGAGGATTATGGTAGAACTCCCAGTTCTCGTGGCGCCACGCGAAAGGAAGCTCTTTTCCGCCAGACCGACGTGCTTTGTCCAGGACAAAGTACTCCAGCACCACTTTCTCCTGGAGCTGCCAGGCGACGTTGATTTGCTCGATCAATCCAATGTGGCGCTTCTTGGCGTGCTGCAGCATCAGTTCCTTGCTCTTCTCGCCCAGAATTGTGAAACCACCCTCGGCAAGCGGGGCCAAGAAGTATTTAGAAGTGGACGGCAGATCGAAGGCCGAGATAATCTCCTTGATATTCAAAAATTGGTCCACGCTGCTGGCATGATCGCGGCCATTAACCCACTTCTGGTAGACCGACTTCTCGCCAAGCACCTGGCGCGGCAGAGGGCCGATGCAGTCCGTGCGCCGCCTCACCTCCTTGTGCGCCTCCTCCAGCGTGGCGCCCGACGGCAGCCCAAGCTGCTCGATGAACTCAGCAGGGCTCGAGAGGTAGTATGCGGTGGCTAGGACCTGAAGCTCCTCACGAGAAGGTGGCCCTCTCGTTACGTATTTCAAATTTCCACTCTTGTCAATTGTCTTGAGTGTATCGTCGGCCTTTCGCGCAGATAGAGCCACCAGGGTAGGAATGCGAGTAAACTGCGGGTCAATTTCGTACTCACCAAGCTCCAGTATCAGAACAGTGTCCTTACGTCGAAGCAATTTGTCCGCCACGCTCTTACTGTCCTGGAATCTTTTAAAAAATTCATAGAGGCTGCTCAGGGAAGCGCCCGCGCCTTCCTCCACGCAGCACTCCACCTCTCCGTCTTTCATGAAGTAGTGATATAAATCAGTGTCCAGGCGCTGAAAAACGTGCTGGAGAGGCTTGGTGCTGTCTGCCAGCTCTGCGAAGATGCCGTGCAGTAAAATGTTGAGCTGGGAGGACTTCCCGATACCTTGGTGTCCCACCAGGGCCACACTCTTGCCACGCAACAGCTCATCCAAAACCGGCTTTTCATCTGTCGTCACCATGGGTGAGTCACTCACTAGGACAGTTTCCTTGGCCAACGCATAAGCTTGTTTCTCATGGTGAAATGTCGCCCAAGGGAGAGGTAGGCGCAGTAGCTTCACAGAGGTCACGTCTTTGCTATTCAAAACGGGAACGTCGATAATATTCAGCATGGCAGCTTTGTCCTCTGGCAAGCCCTGCAACCACTTACTGGGTTCATTGTAGCTCCTGGTCATGTTTATTGGCGGGTGGACCAACATGTTGCCGATTAGGGCGAATTCCTTGGCTTTTAAAAGGAAAGAAATGTTCGTTAGAAATGAAAGTCAAATTTTTGGCACTGGCAATTTAAAAGCACAATCATTTTACCTGCGGTGCGAGTATACTTGTTGTCGGCTTTCTTGGGGGTGAGAATGAGTCCCGATTGTTTGATATCTTCACGTGGAAGCTTGATAAGAACTGAATCCTTTACACACTTCACACTTGCAAGTGTAGCTTCAGGTCCAGAGTACGTGAGCAAAATATCGTCGTCTTTAATCATTTGAATATTTGCATCATTATAGCTCAATTCACTTCCGTCGTACTTTCCATACAAAACGTTGGTCCCGGGCTCTGCAGACATTTGCAGTAGCTCGCCAGTGTCAGGATGAACTTTACCTGCCCCTGCGCTTACCACGGTACCTTCGTTGGGTCTCTCCTTGGCAGAGTCAGGAATGATAAATCCACCCTTTGTAACCGATGTTATTTCTTTGACCTTCACGAAAACATTGTTGGAAGTGGGCGACAGGTCCCCTTCGATTGTGGTGCCAACCAACTTGTTCACAGCTTTTAGGTAAGTACCAGGCCTGCTGAATGGGATTGCAAAGCCAAACGAGGAGACTGAAGCAAACCCAAACGCGATTACGAGGATGGCGGGGAATAACATGACAACAGTAATAACAGAGTTGGGATGGAACTCCAACAGCTGAGCGAAGTTCGAGCCTCATGCTTGAGGAAAGAAAGTGCTTAAAAAAGAAGTGCTCTAAAGTAGGTATCGAAATGAATCACTGGACCACTTCTCTCGGATGACCTGGAAATATCCGGGAAAAAGATACTGACACTGCCGTATTAGCTTATTTATAGTTGATATTTTAGCATGTTCACTTTTGGGCAAGCCGTTCGTGTAACAAGCGCCGATAAAACTCGAGCAGGGAAGGGAATGATTGCAATGGTGAACGGGGATTCAACATTTGATATAATCTATTCAACATCCAAACTCGAAGACGACGAAGAGCCAGCTGTCCATTCTGATCGTATCGCACACTTGCTTAAGGAAGAGGTTGATCTTGTAGAAAGTATAGATGCTGAAGTATGGAAGAACATGGGCAACTCAGTGTTCGCGTTGAAAGATTATGACACCGCTATTGCCTATTATAAGCGTGCATTGTCGTTGTTGACTGCAACTAATACAGAAATCTTTTCAATTGGTCAGGGAGTACTTGTATCTTATAACCACTCCCTGGACTGTCAGGCCGGTATAGTATCAGATATCAACGATTCCGTCGTGGATGTGATGTTTGATGACAGTGAGCAGGAAGAAGAAACAGAAATACCACTCAAACGATTAACACCCATGGCCAACGGGCTCAAGAACATTCTGTTGCAGCGTTCAATCTACATGAACCTGGCACGCAGTGTGCTGAAGCAGGAGCAGAAAGGATGGGCGATTAAGTATTGCAGCATTGCACTGGCCCTCTCGCACCATCTGGAAACGCTTCTTAACAACAACGAAGCTGGAGACACCGACGCAAAGATAACAGAAACTGAAGTCAACAAGTATTTTGCAGATGGATATTATTTCAGAGGCAAGGCGCTGTTGCAGGCACACCGACCAAAGTTTGCAACCCAGGTGAGCATTTTCTTCGTTTCTTTGCCGATGTACCCAATCCTTGACTACCTTTCTACACATATTCAGTCTACACAACAAGGTATTCTAAAATATAAACATCCTGATTTTTCTTGCACATAGGATTGCAAATGCCTCCGCCGCTATGACGTCAGCAAGGCCACGTCACTGGACGCAGAAATTCAAACCTTCAAAAAGAACATCGCCAAGAGCAATCGAAAACTAGCCCGAGACATCGCCTCCTGGGTGCGCACCGCGATGAGTGCCGAAGGGAAGAAAAGTGCCAATAGTAGAGAACAGAAGGATAATAGTGAGGAGGATGACCTGGGAGTACTGGACGAAGAGGACGAGGGAGAAGAAGAGGTGGAAGATGCAAAGGTTGAAATAAGGAAGCAACCACAGGAAAGACAATGGAAAGGAAACAAGTAAGTGTGGTCCGCTTTTGCACGATTTGTTGTAATTTTCACTAAATGGAAGTAAAAGTTTATCTTATTCCTGTTCTCTTTCCTACATGCTTCCCTTATTATCGAATCAACAGAAATTCTGTGCCTTCTCAATCTGCGTTTCCACTCTCTACAATAATTGCTGTGGCTGTACTGGCAGGAATCATTTTTTATGCTTACCACTTTGTATAAACCAAACAAACAGTGCCTATTTTTAGTTCGAATTCATTTATGGTCTATATACAAATTAGCAACATCCAACTTTTCGAAGCAACACTTTTCCAAGACAAAAAAAGAGACAGAAATACAGCACATCATTGATTCCTCCAGACTTCCAGTGGTTTTCTTATTTCTTGCCCTTTTTGCCGCCTTTCTTGCCTTTCTTCATCTTGGAGCGGATCTTCTCCACCATGGCGCGAGCCACTCTGCCCCGGTGGATCTTCTGAATGTTGGCGGCAGCGCGGAACAACACAAAGGCCCCAAAGTCCTCACGACGCTGCAGGGAGGCCAAGATGGTGTCCTCTTCGTTTGCACGGCTGTAACAATGTCAATGTCAATGTAAATGTCAAAGATAGGCGAGAAGAAGAAAGGGTTAGAAGTGAGTCAGAGGTAAAAAAAAAGTGTAAAGTTTAATACGGGAAAAAATCATTGGTAATGAATGTGCTGGACAAAAGTACCCGATGTCGAGATCGATCCGATCGAAATGTTCTTTCAGTAAATCGTATTCTTTCGACTCCACTGAGAAGGCGTCATTCAGTTCCTTCAACGCGGCCGTCCTGTGATCATAAATATGTGCAGTTGGTGAAGGACAATAGGGTGGAAATAATTCAGAGAATTGATGAGCAGAAAGTGTGATAGTTTGATAGCTACAATGTCAAGACACAGTATGTCACATTATCGTATAACAATAAAAAGAACCAAAAAATCTGAAAGTACCTAGAAGCCATGTCTTCGTCGTATTGTGCGATTTTCGCATTCAGTGCAGCCTCCGTGCGGCTCTTTTCCTATACGTAGTATTGTTGAAAGAAGAAAATGTTAAAGATTTAGGTTACTTTAACACGCAAAAAGGACATATTCGAGGATCAGCATGGTTTAGTGTTTGTAAAAAAGCATACCTTGCGCATGCGCTGTTCTTCTTCTTTGTTCTTGGCGACGACTTCGTTGACACTTCGCTCCATGGCATCGACTCGGTCTTGTAACTGTCGCATGCGCAGCTCGTGGTCTGCGGTGGCCTTGTTGATGGCTTCGGTCATGTCTTTCTGCACTGATTCCATCTCCACATTGTTGTGCTGTAATTTTTAGATACGATCAAGTGGACATGTTAGTAAGTGAGTGGTGAAGGTATAAAGAGGAAATGAATTTACGAACCTGAGTAATATCGTGCAGCTCGTTCTGCAGCTTGCGAATGGTGTTATCCAAACCACGCGTGACAAGTTCTTTCTCGTCTCGTAATTCATTCAACTTGGTTTGCAGCACATCTCTGCTCTCTTCGTATTGCCGTTCCTTTTCTGTCAAATCATGGAGCAGTGTTCTGTTGGCCGCCTCATCTTCGACGGTTGTGGTCAGCCGCTGCAGCACTTGTGCGCGAAGTTCGTTCAGATATTTAATAAACTTGGTAAAGTCTTCCGACTGCAGCTCCGGTCGCGCCATGATCACTTGCAAAGAGGAACGGTCAGCCAAAAAGTTTCTACATGTCGTACGAACGAGTCTGTGCATTTGTTTGACCAAGTGGATATCTTTTCCACCAGCGGCTACACCCATTCCGGAGTCTATGTCTTTCAATTGCTCTTCGCACATCCATAATTTCTCCAGTGAACTCAGAACAGGTTGGCACTTGACGTCAACGACAATATCGTCATCCCAGCCTAAAGGAACGTATGATAAAATCTGCAACCGTTCAATCGTGTGCTTCAGAATCTGATTCACACGCTCCGCCTCAATCCCAGTTAGAGTATTCATTTGAAAAGGCGGACCGCTTCGTAATAAAATTGCGAACAAAAGCACAACGACGTGCTGGACGTTTCATCTGCATCGCTAATATCATATTCAAATGTGCGCTGTTTGGCAAACTATTTTCTGTAAGTATGCATATTTAACAAAAAGCCGTTACAGTTGCGCCGCTCTTTGTTACATACTGTACCGGCTGCAGGTTCCCACACGCGAATCTACCAGTCCAGTGAAGGTTCTCTTGCACGGGAAACTTAACATAGATGAGGTACCCAGCTCCAGATGTACCCGATCCAAATAAGGAGGTATGTACAATCCAATACCATTACGTGACACTTCACTGATTCGTTTTCATCCTGAATCATAGTTGGAAGCAACTTATAAGGCGGCGGAACGTTACCACTCTGGCGCTATACAAGTTCGCAACAAGTTAAAGAAGTTAAAAGTAGCGCATAAAAAGATAACTGATCGTCTCAGGCGCACTGAGATATTAGCCGAGTCTTCTGCTCACGATGCTGCAGCTGGTAAGATCTTTATACAACAGGTATTTAGTTCTGTGAATCACATCCTTTGTACCTCTCACACGCATAACAGCAACGGAAAGTCTCAATGGGATTAAGCAAAAGCTGAAAGATTTCGACACTCAGATTCAAATGAGAGGGAAAACCTTCAAGGTAACAACTGAACATCTGACAATCTTCACTGTACCAATTAACTATTAGCCTGACTCCACTTTCCCTCAATTATTAATCACGGTAGGACGACATGTTCGCACTTGAAGAGCTAAAAGAAGGCATTCAGAAGCAAACAGACGAAGTCTGGGGCCGAATAAACGGTTTGTCCGGGCAGTGCTTGGATTGGAAGTTTGCCAACCAGCTGAACAGCGATGTGTGCAGCAGCGCACGCACCAACGCGTACGGCATGTTTTATCGCTGGGCGTTGTTCCAACCCTTGTTGAAAATATGGATGGCAACTGACTCTCAAGTAAGCTTACGTTGCACACGATATAAGAAACAGTACTTCTGTTTCTTTGCGCTCTAATTGTTCTGAATAATTTAAAATCAAACCTTCTTTCTTTGACGTTGTACAGGTGCATCGTACTACGTATGCCTCGGCAGCATTCGAAGGAGTTTATGAAGAGCTGATGGCACACTTCGAAATCAAGGATGGTATCGAGGTAAATCAATACTTTACTTTGCTTCTGCATGTTCTGTTGCATCTATCATCTTACAGCCAAATGATCTTTGACGTAAGATTCATTTACAACTCCTTTTCGTGTCTTTAAGCACTCTCCCCACTCACTTTTCTCTTTTCAGCAATTTGGTGAGGATCACTACGCCGTCTACAAAGAGACTGAAGACCTCGTGCGCACCGTGAAGCAGGCCACAGAAGAGCGTCACATGCGCTCGCAGTTGCTCGACGCGCAACACAGTGTGGCCGCAAAGAAGCTACAAAAACTGGTCAATTCTTGTAAAGTGTTGAAAAGGGAAATCCAGCAGCGCGAAGAGCTTAGGTGAGTGGTTTGTGCGTTGTTTTAAGCGGTTCTTATTCTTGGTCCCCTTGTGGTTCTGTCATTTCAAATTACAATATGAACACACGTTTCTGTGCTGAACTGACTTTTGTGCATGTTAATTCCTACCAGATTTAAACTAAACGGACTGATGATGGAGCTCAGCAACGCACTCGAAGAGGACGTCAAAGCCGCCTTCGACGTGTGTGAGAATGAGGCCCACAAGCCCAGCAACGTCACGGTGGCGGACCTGCGCGCAGCGGTGGAGACTGGAGTGTTAGAATCGGATGGCGTCAGCTCGCACAGCAAAAGTACCGCGTTTGCCTTCACTTCTGCCGCAGACAAAGAAGCGGTGGAAGAAAGTAAAGAAAAAGACGCCAAGAGCAAGCAAGCATCACAGACGGTTCAATCGAAGACGGAGAAGAACACTTTGTTGAATGGTGTATCCAAATTGCCCTTATTGGTCCAGAAAACCAACTCGCCAGGTGCAAATAGTGTTCTTTTGAGCACCAATTCTAGTCCAAGCCGCGCAAGTGGCAGTGGCACGCCGGGTACCGCTGGCAACCGACCATTCGACAATGTCTACGCGCAATTGCCGCAATACGATGCCGCGGCCATCGCCTATGTGCGGTCGTTTGACGCCCCCAAGCGCAGCAAGGTATGGAAATGGTGCAAGAAATCTGCCCCGGAGGCGAGCAAGTGCGTGCAAGGCATGTATCCTTCCGTGAAAGGTCCAGTGGAGCTGGTTCAGTCCGAGCCACCGCCTCCCGGAGGCTCTCCGAAGAGCCCTTACAAGTCGCCGACCAACCCCACCTTCCGCCGCCGCGCGGGTCACTCGAGCAAGCAGACTGCCGGCCAGGACCGCATTGCTTTCAGTGTGGACTACTTTGCCAAGGATAGAAATATTTCTGTGGGCGCGGCGGGGATGCCGTTGGACTGGCTGACATCCCTGCCGGGACAGTTGGCGAACGAGAAGCCAGCCTCGCCCTCGGAATCCGCAGAGGACGCTCGCCGCCGCGCACTGAAGTTCATGCTGAATGACCGAGAGACGCATTATGACCTATTGAGTCGTGAGAAAGCCGACGCGCTGACGCTGATGCAGATGGAACAGGCCCGTGCGATGGCCCTGGCGAAGCGCAAACGCGATGCGGAACTGGCGGATCCCAACGCCACGCTCTCCTCCCCGGCGCCCGAGCTGGAGCACCACCAATACCGCACGCACCAGCTGCTCACTTCGGACTACTCGGGTAAAGCGGGGGATGAAACGCCCGGCTCGGTGAATGCGAGTGACGAGTATTCGCTCTATGTGTCGCTGCCGGAGATGTCCGCGCATAGTGGGCTGACGGCTCGGCAGGCAGTGCGTGCCATGCAGAGCACCAGTGCTAGCATCACGTTGCAGACGGTGTCCAAGGTAGGTATTTTGTGTTTGGTTTAATTGCCTACTACTTTCCGATTGTCTCTGCTGTGGTACTAATTGTTGAAGTGCAGAAGTTTCAAATATTTTTTGTTTCGCTTCTTTTCATTTTCTTTTCAGATTTCTGAGATTCTCCAAGAGGCCACCTTTACCGCACTCGCCACGCGCGCCAACACCGCTTTTGATCCCCCACCGCAACGCGTGGTCGGCGGCTACGGGGTGCGACCCGCTGCCTCGCCACCGCGCAGCCCCACCGCGGGGCACCATAGCGCAAAACAAAACAATTTCCGTCCGTACTCGGCCATCTCGACCAACAGCGCCGCCTCTGCGGGAAGGTTTTCCACTTTGGAGGACAATTTGGAAGACCAAACGGCTTCTGTGTTGGATTCGTATCCGATTGAGTCACAGGCACAAGATTTGAACGAGCGCGTGGCGCAGGAGTTTCAAGCCACAAGAGAGAAAGTGGAGGATTGGATTGAGACGCATGTGCAGTGCAACTACAAGGTAATGTCAAGTGCTTTTCATGTATTTCAATATTGTCTGGTAATTTCCCCCCTTTTTGTTACATTTTAGTCGACGAAGCGTGCGTTAATTGAGCTGATTTCCAACCTCGAGTTGGACCTGCACACAGATGAAGCCAACAACAATAACAATAACATCACGGGAACGCACAGTGATCTTGACGATTCTTCTGTGGAAGGAGGTGCTCTGGGCTTAGCCCTGGCACGAGGATCGAGTGCGGGAAAATCCTCAACGGCAGCTGCAGTTGGGGTGTTTGGACCAGGTATTGAATAAATATTTGTGTGTGTATAATCGCACATGTTTGCGCTTTTATCTGGAGCATTGACTTCTCTTTTGATTAATTTGATTGAGCTAATCTGTTAAATATGGTCTGCCTTTGTATCCAGGCTCTATGAACGCCACGTTGAAGAACATGCTCAGTATGTCTCGCACTCTGATCAGCTCAATCGAGAAGAACCTCCAGGACTTTGGTCGGGAACATAGTACCCTCATGCCTGACTACATCAGCGACCACCGCCGCCCCAACTCTGGCAGCGCATTGGCCACGATGGGTACCAATGCTAGCAACCTGCCGGCCTCGGGGGAAGACAATTACTTTGAGGAAGAAGAGGAAGAGCGTTCCTTCGACCCACGGGACTACGCGTTCAACCAAAGCTTGCGTGTGGACACGGCGTCACCGGCGCCTACGAAAAGTGCGTCGGGACGGCGCTCACCGAACCGCAACCGCAATGTGATGCGAATCAACCAGCAACAGGGACTGAGTGCGAATTCCTGGCCCACGAAGCGCTGCGTATTGCACTCGATGGAGAGCATCATTTGTGGGGAATTGTTTGTGGTGGACTACGTCTGGGTGCCGGAGAAGAAAAACACTGAATTGATTGCGAAGAATTACGTGGACAAGTAAGTGTTTTATGCATTCATGCTTTTTGCACAAGAAATATGTAGTGTTGCCGCGAATGATTTCTTTTCAACTTGTCTTTGTAAGCCTTTGCTCATGTCTCCACTGTTTTTTGTCATTGCAGAACGGAGTATCGGCAGTACAAGATGACCGTGAGTCCTGCAATGATCGCCGAGCTCACAAACACACCCCGTGACCTGAGCTTGCACACATTGTTCCACGACTCCGTGAAGGTCACACAGGCGGTGATCAGCAGCCTCACCAAGGAGACGCTCGACCAGAGGTTTTACCACGACATCGCAAAGACCTACAGACACTGCCAGCAGGTGGCAAATCAAGTGGGACGCGGACGCACTGAAGACTCAGGTAATGATATGCTTATTGCACTTTTCGTGTCTCTCTTTCATTTTTCGCTTCTCACACGGTTATCAGCAAAGTGGAGGCGGTTTTATTTTTATTAATCTAAACTCTATCATGTAAAATAGGGCAAGTGTTTGAATTCGAGCCCAACTGGTCGACCATGATGGTGGAGGAGATGCTCCACCCGAAGAACATCGTCACCCGCCGTGGCTCCATTGGTCAATTGTACCGGCCAGGTAGTAGCGAGAAGTCGCGGCCGAGTACTCCCGAGATGCGCATGAGCAAACGACTCACGGAGGCTGCGGAAGAGGCGGCGCAGTTGGCGCAGCAAGCCAGAGAGTATACGTACTTGATGCAGATACTCACCATGCGCAAGAAACAAGGAGGTAAAATGTTCACTATAATTACAATCTCTATGTTCAAAACCTTACAAATTCTTGACACCTATTGCTGCAGAAATGGTGGCCTACAGCTTCCCTACATCACATACCATCGTAACGGACGTGCTTACTCCCGCTGCCACTTAAAATTCTGCCGATGCATAATGCATTTTTATATTTGTAGTATTAAAAAGTACACACTTTCATTCCGCCATACGTTTCCACATCTTCTCCATTCCGCGACTCATCAGCACTATGCATAAAAATTTCGTTAGTTTAACCCTTCGCGGACTCCACATTCGATGCAGCGCGAGCGTCATCTGATCTTCACTTTTACTTTTGGAGTGTCAGCTGTGAAGATCCGTGAATAGCACCGCTAAATATCTCAGGAAAGATGGACGAGGATACGGGTCCAGTCTTGATTTGTGCCGGAATAACGATTTCCGAGGAGGTCGCTTCTCGAGAGCTGCGCAAACGCGGGTTCATTGTGAAGCACTGCCATGTCAGAAATAAAACTAACAACTATGCGGTGACAATGTCCAAACGATTAACCACCAAGCTGGCCGCAGAAAATGACATGGATCTTCGACCCATTCTGGATTATTCCACTTTCGAGCAACTGTCTCTTGCGAATCAAGCAGTAAAGGTCGTCCAACGAGCAGGGCCGCTCAAATGCATGTCGTGCTGGGTGGCCCACGACCATACGAAGCGCCAAGTCGTAGACTCCATGTCCAACTTGGAAAAGGACTCCAATGCGGCGCTGATCGCAATCAACAGCTACTATGGACCTCAGATCGCGCTGTACTACGGGTTCATGAAATTCTACATCAAATCCTTGGTGCCTCCCATGATCGCTGGAGTATTGCTGTTCCTGCACCAATGCCTGAACAGCCAGATTGACTCTGTGTACTTGCCCATCTTCTGTCTGGCAATTACTCTGTGGAGCACGTTCTTTCTGGAGAGATGGAAGCGCCACTGTGCCGAGCTGGCCTATCGCTGGGGAGTCTACGGGGCTGAGGACAAGGAGCTCACCGCAGAGCTCGCCAAGGTACAGTACATACTTGTATATATGACATAGTACGTTTTCTTTTATGTGTGCATGGGATAAAAAGGCATTGATCTTCCTATTCGCACTTCCGCTCACTTGAAACCACATGCTTATTGTTATGTTGCAGGGAGCCAGCAAGGAGGTGAGCAGCGTAGAGGTGCGCCGTACGCTCTCCTGGATTGGCGTGTTCGTGCTGGTCTTGCTGCAAGTCAACGTCATGCTGTACTACAACTACATCCAGAGCAACTACGCGTCGTATGTGGGGAATGAGTGGTACAGTCAGGCCGTGCCTGCTGTGGTGTATTATGGCTTGTGCAACCTCAGCAGCGCCTTGCTCTATCCCATCACGACCATTTTAACAGACTTTGAGATGCATCCCACTAAGGTAATGTACCCTTTCTTTCTATTTTTTTATTATGCTACGAATGCTTCGTTAAAGGTCAAGCTCACGTCTATACCTTTTAGCGAAATCGTTTCTCCCTCTCTATCCTGACTCGTACATCCTTTTCAACAAATAACTTTTCCAGGCCGAAGCAGAGGGATCTCTGGTGATCAAACACTTCACCCTCACCTTTGTGAGCGAGTTTTCAGCTCTTTTCTACGCGGCTTTTGTGCTTAAGGACCTGGCCCGTGTGCGAATATTGTCTATTCTGTCCTTCGCCATCCACGCGGTAAGAATGCACATCTTACCTTTTTTTTAATTTCTTGTTTTATAGCTGATTCTGAGTACGACTTTAAAACATCTATCTCATTCAATTTTGTAGTTAATGCCATCATCTTACCTTTTTCAACAACAGGGTTCCATTCAAATATTTCAGTTTTTCTTGCCGAAAGTCAAGCACGCTTTTCGAAAACGCCAACTGCGACGCCAGGTACTTTACAATATACACTATTAAAAAGATTTATTAAACGCGCTGTTAATTCTTTGGGTGAACATGATAGTTTCTTGTCATTGTTCGATATATCATGTCCATCCCATTCTATTCTGTTTACTGTTTAACTTGTGTTTTGTATTATTCTTTACCGGTTAGGCATCTACGATGAGCACCAAAAATGGACCCGATTCTGCTGATTCTGGCCAGGACAGCAGCACCAGTAACAAGCACAACAGTATCTCTGAGAGCCGCTCATGGGACGATGTAATCCATCGAGAAATCAAACAAAGCGAGTTCGAACTGGATACCGACTATTTAGAGATGATCATACAGGTATAGAAACAGTTTGTGATGTAATTTGTTTGTGCTGCTGTTTACTGAGTAACTGTGGGTGTGTACACAAGTGTCATCGGCTCTTTTACACATTTTAGTTATTATTTTGATTGTTCCACTTCATTGTTTTACTTTCTTTTAGTTTGGTCATCTGAGTATGTTTGCGGTGGCCTTTCCCCTGGCACCGCTGCTGGCGTATGTGAATAACCGCTTCGAGATTGTTTCCGACTTTAAGAAACTGGTCCACGCGCGTCGGCCGCCCATCGTGATACGGTACGTATCGTTTGCGACATATTGTTGGCTCATTTTCTTGTCATGGTTTGGGGATGTTTCATTGTTATCGACGATTACTTTATTAAAGATTTATATGCAATTTCTTATCCTTTTTAAATTATTTTCTGTTTTAGGTCCTCCATCGGTGCCTGGCTGACGTGTCTTCAGTTCTTATCCTTTGCCTCGGTGTTCACTAACTGTTACCTGATCGCTATTGTGTCCATCAACATCAAGGCCATTATCCCCTCCATGCTGCATTCCTTCATTGACTCGGATTACGGAAGGTATAAATTAATATTTTCACATTTTTTTTTATCGCTGCGTTTGCCTAGAAACTCGAAACTGTTTTGCTTAATGTTGGTCAGGGCCCTATTGTACGTTTAAAATTGACTTTTTTTTAAACTGTCTCCATTCTAGACTGGCTACGATGATGCTGGTGGAGCACCTGTTGATAGCTCTCAAGGTGGGCATTATGGTACTCGTAGACGATGTGCCGCAGTGGATGCAAGAAAGTCTCGCTAGGGACCGCGTACGCGAAGAACAAGAGCGATTGAGCGCGATCTTCGGCTCCACCACCAACAACACCACTGATGATTCTGCGATGGTCCCTGAGTCGGCCAAGAAGGACGACGCGCGGGCAAATAATCCCGAAAGTAGCTCATTTGTCCCCAGTTTTTCGGGGCTGGTCAGTCCCAACGGACTTAGCAGAGCCTTTAGTACGTTTCATGAATCCACCCCACCAAGCACACCTATCGCCGCTGCTACCGCAAATACGTCCACTACCACTCCCAACAACAATACAAATAACTCAAATAACAACACAAACAACAACACCTCTTCCAGCGGCAACCGCAACAGTCTGCCTGCGTCATTGCCAAGCATGGGGAACCGCCGGGGAAGTAGTTTGATTAGCTCTCTGGCGCACCAGGCGTCTCGGCTGGATCGATCCTTCGTCTCGGAGCAGCTGGCGGCCGAAGAAAACTTGCTCGGCAAGCCCACAGGTAAACTACGCGTCTTTTTAGTTGTTTTCCAATGACATCTTCCTGTGTTCTCTTCCGAAAGCTGGCCTTCTTGAGAAATCCAAGATTTTACCATTACAACATTATTTTTGCTTCATTCTTTGTCTTTCAGAAGGAAAGCGGATCAAGCTGTCTCGTTACAACCCTGCCCAATCCGACGCCGCCGCCAGCAAGCTCATGGCACAGTGTGGAAACTCCTATGGTTTTGACCCCCTGAACCTT
>LNAP01003852.1_pt1 | contig 19034 bp, 21 predicted proteins | sample 602601 | NCBI WGS metagenome assembly LNAP01 (sample SAMN02440304, study PRJNA202911) | soil metagenome | biome: Subtropical and temperate rainforests or woodlands; isolation source: soil samples (1 kg each in a 20% v/v slurry with milli Q water) were... ...
GATTCAGCTGCCCCTAGGTGTGCGTCTGCGTGATGACGCTACCTTTATCAATTACTACCCAGGCGCCAATGCCGCTGCACTCGGCTATGTCGAGCGGCTCTGCGAAGCCGACGCCGGCTGGACGGAAAGCCTGATTTACCTCTGGGGCAAGGACGGGGTAGGGCGCACGCATTTGTTGCAGGCGGCGTGTCTGCGCTTCGAACAACTGGGGGAGCCGGCGGTGTACCTGCCGTTAGCCGAGTTGTTGGACCGCGGCATTGAAATCCTCGATAACCTCGAACAATACGAACTGGTCTGCCTGGACGATCTGCAGGCAGTCGCCGGCAAGGCGGATTGGGAAGAAGCGCTGTTCCATCTGTTCAATCGTCTGCGTGACAGCGGCCGGCGTCTGCTGATCGCCGCCTCGACATCCCCGCGTGAACTGCCGGTGAAGCTGGCAGACCTCAAGTCGCGGCTGACGCTGGCACTCATCTTCCAGATGCGCCCACTCTCTGACGAAGACAAATTGCGTGCCTTGCAGTTGCGCGCATCCCGTCGCGGCCTGCACCTGACCGATGAAGTCGGGCATTTTATCTTGACCCGCGGTACCCGCAGTATGAGTGCGCTTTTCGAGCTGCTTGAACGCCTCGATCAGGCCTCCCTTCAAGCCCAGCGCAAGCTGACAATCCCGTTCCTGAAAGAAACGTTGGGTTGGTAAAAAACTGATCAAGCCCAGGTTTTACGCAGGTTTCGGCATATTACAGGCGTCAACAAACCCGCTTTCCTGCAAGAGGGCAGGCTGCGCAAAGGTTCAAAATGGGCTTAAGCGCTTAGATGTAAACGAGAAACCGAAAAGTCACATACAGATCGATTGAATTTGCAAATGAGGTCGATAGCGGGCATAGTCGCGGCTTCTTTAGAAACTATCAGCCACGGTCGTGCCCATGCTAAATCGCTTCGCACCCCTCGTGCCTCTCGCACTCGTCACCCTGTTGTTCGGTTGCGCTGCCCACTCTCCAGTGTCCCAGCAAGAGCCAAAACAGCAGGTTTCAAATTCAGTTACCGCGCAGTCTTCTTCCGTTCTTTTCCAGGAAGAGGTGGTCACCGATAAAGAACTGGCAGACTTCGCCGATGGCAAGTCGTACCAGCTTCCGGTTCTGGCCGACAGCATCCTCGAACGTGGCATGTCCCTGATCGGTACCCGTTACCGTTTCGGTGGTACCTCCGAAGCCGGCTTCGACTGCAGTGGCTTCATCGGTTATCTGTTCCGTGAAGAAGCCGGCATGAACCTGCCGCGCTCTACCCGCGAAATGATCAACGTTGACGCTCCTCTGGTTGCTCGCAGCGCCCTCAAGCCGGGTGACCTGCTGTTCTTCGCCACCAATGGTCGTCGCGGTCGTGTCAGCCACGCCGGGATCTACTTGGGTGACAACCAGTTCATCCACTCCAGCAGCCGCAAAAGCGGTGGTGTCCGGATCGATAGCCTGGGCGACAGCTACTGGAGCAAGACCTTCATCGAAGCCAAGCGTGCACTCGCAATGGCTCCGGCTGCAGCCCCTATCGTCACTGCACGCAAGTAAGCGGACAGTTTATAAGGCGAACTTAAAGTCTTACTTGAAGTTTGCCGCGTAGCCGCTAGAATCCTGATCTATTATTGATGGCAAACCGCCTGCGTTCTGCGCAGGCGGTTTTCTTTTCTGCCTTTTCGGTGGAAAAAGCCGCAGCCAGATCAGGATGTTCTGTTTATGACGATGTCGGCCCGCCTCACACTCATATTCTTCGCAGCGCTGCTCAGCGCCTGCGCCAGCCGCACACCGCCACCTGCGCCGGTGGTTCGCGCTCCCATTGTTTTCGGTCCTTCCCAAGCCTTTTCCCCTGCGGCAGAAGACGTGCTGTTTCGCGCGCTGGGCCTGGTGGGAACACCTTATCGCTGGGGCGGCAACACGCCGGATTCCGGATTCGATTGCAGCGGTCTGATCGGTTACGTTTATCGCGATGTCGCCGGCATTTCCTTGCCGCGCTCCACCCGCGAGATGATCGGCATGCAAGCCCCCAGTGTCGGCAAGGAAGGCCTGCAAACCGGCGACCTGATTTTCTTCGCCACCAATGGCGGCTCCCAGGTCAGCCATGCCGGTATCTACGTCGGCGAAGGCCGCTTCGTCCACGCGCCAGCCACGGGCGGCACGGTCAAGCTGGACAGCCTGTCCAAGGCTTACTGGCAGAAAGCCTACCTGAGCGCCAAGCGCGTCTTGCAACCTGAGCATTTGGCACATAATCCGTAGTTGTCATTAGCGCTCGCTTGAGGGATGACTCGCGCTGGGCGATAGGTTGGCGCTGTGCAATAAGCTGTAGGAGCGAGGCTTGCCCGCGAAAGCGGTGTGTCAGTCGATATCAATGTTGACTGTACTGCCGCCTTCGCGGGCAAGCCTCGCTCCTACGGTCAGAGCTGATTACTTGGCCGCGGACACGCGCCACACCTTGTTCCCCACATCATCCGCCACCAGCAAGCCGCCTTGCTGATCGATCACAACACCCACCGGCCGGCCCATGGCTTTTTCGTCGTCAGTGAGGAAGCCGGTGAGCACATCCACCGGCTGCCCGGTCGGTTTGCCGGCGGTGAACGGCACGAAAATCACTTTATAGCCGCTGTGAGGTTTGCGGTTCCACGAGCCGTGTTGGCCGATGAAGGCGCCTTGGGTGAACGGCGCGGGCAACTTGCTGCCTTCGGCGAACGTCAGGCCCAGTGACGCGGTATGCGGCCCCACCGCGTAGTCCGGTGCAATCGCCTTGGCCACCAGATCGGGGTTTTGCGGCTCGACGCGAATGTCGACGTGCTGGCCGTAATAGCTGTAGGGCCAGCCATAGAACCCGCCATCCTTCACGGATGTGATGTAGTCCGGCACCAGGTCGCTGCCGATTTCGTCACGCTCGTTGACGGCTGTCCACAGTGCGCCGCTCTGCGGTTCCCAGGCCAGGCCGTTTGGATTGCGAATCCCCGAGGCGAAGATTCGATGATTGCCGGTGGCGCGATCCACTTCCCAGATTGCCGCGCGACCTTCCTCCTGATCCATGCCGTTTTCGCCGACGTTGCTATTCGAGCCCACGGTGACGTACAGCTTGCTGCCATCCTTGCTGGCGATGACGTTTTTGGTCCAGTGATGATTCAGCGTGCCGCCCGGCAGGTCGACCACCTTGATGGGCTGCGACTTGATCGCCGTCTCACCGTTTTCATAGTGGAAACGCAGCAGGCGATCAGTGTCGGCGACGTACAGGTCATTGCCGACCAGGGTCATGCCGAAGGGCGAGTTGAGGTTTTCCAGGAATACTGTGCGGGTTTCGGCAGCGCCATCGTGGTCCTTGTCCCGCAGCAGGGTGATGCGGTTCGGGCTGGGGACGCCGGCACCGGCACGGCCCATGACTTTGCCCATGACCCAGCCGCGAATGCCTTGGCCATCATCGGGTTTAGGCGGTGCGTTGGTTTCGGCCACCAGCACATCGCCGTTGGGCAACACATAGAGCCAGCGCGGATGATCGAGGCCTTCGGCAAACGCCGCCACTTGAGTCCCGGTGGCGGCGACAGGTTTCTTGCCTTCAGGCCAGCCGATCGCCGGGGCGATGTTCACCGTCGGGATCAGGGTTTTATTCGGTTCTGGCAGCTTGGGCGAGGGGCCTGTGCCATCCGAGACTTGCAGGCTGGAGGTTTCACCACAGGCGGCGAGCCCTCCGGCGAGCGCGATGATGAAAACGAGCTGGGGTTTGCGCATTACTGATCTTCCCTATGAATGCATTGACGTAATCATAGAGAAGCGTAGACGGTCGATGGTTCAACCGGTCAGCCGCGGGCTTCCTTGAGCAGAACAGCGATGCCTGGATGGTAGTTGCCGGCTTCATTGCGCAACTTGCGGTAGGCGTAAGGGAAATACCAGGCCACGGCGCAGGTGTGTTCCTTTTGCAGGTCGTCGACCATGTCCTGGAGTTCTTCCGGGGTGGCGCTGTGTTGGGCTTTTTGTGGTGCGACAAACAGGCAGCCGAGTTTCAGATCGCTGGCGTAGCTGATTCGCTTCGCGTCACTGGTGATGTCCGCCAGTGCCTGAGTCAGGTTCAGGCTATTGACCCGTGGCCAGCGCTGGGTGGCCTGGAGATATGCGCGCTCTTCGCTGCTGGCGATAAACAGATCGGCGCGGCCGTTGCGTTCGCCTTCTTCGATCTGTTTGCGGGTCGACGTCTGTGCCAGCGTGACCATTTCTGCCATCCAGGCCGCGGCGGAAAGCAGGCCGAGGTTGGCGTTTTCATCATGCCAGTAAGGTGTATCGTTATCGCCGCGCACGGCGTTGTAGCGGTCGATACAGTCAAACCAGCGTTCCAGCACCGGGCGCAGGAATTCCAGCTTCGGATTGCTGATGATCATGCCTTGCATGTGGCTCACCCTTGTTATTGTGTTGTCAGGTTGTGGCTCTTTGATATCACTGCTGACAGTGTGGCACAAGATTGGCGTCAGTTAATTGATCGACGGCAGTTATTCGCTCAGCGGCGCCCCGGCTTTAATTGACGCTCCACCCCCAACCCTCTAACCTTCGCGGCTTGTTTCAGGTGCTCTGTGACCTTGGTCGACAGAGTGAAACAGGGAAGCCGGTGAGTGAATTTCTTCCAGCGAAGAATGATCACGATCCCGGCGCTGCCCCCGCAACGGTAAATGAGTAAAAGCTGCGCGAGGGCCTGTCATCAGGCCCTAGCCACTGTGTCGACTGTCGACATGGGAAGGCGCGCAGTCAGGCGCAAGCCGCTCATGAGCCCGGAGACCGGCCTGATTCATCCAACGGCATCACGGTGGGCGATGCCAGGCTTCTTGCCGTCTATTCTTGTGCCTGCCCGCCGTTATCCAGCCTCAACGGAGAGCTCCCCCATGACTGATACTCCCGATCGTGACGAACGCCATTTGGCGCGCATGCTGCGAAAAAAAGCGGTGATCGACGAACGCATCGCCAACTCCCCGAATGAATGCGGTTTGCTGCTGGTGCTTTCCGGCAACGGCAAAGGCAAAAGCAGTTCGGCGTTCGGCATGCTTGCGCGGTCCATGGGCCACGGCATGCAGTGCGGCGTGGTGCAGTTCATCAAGGGGCGCACCAGCACTGGCGAGGAGCTATTTTTTCGGCGCTTCCCGGAACAGGTGCGTTTTCATGTAATGGGCGAGGGCTTTACCTGGGAAACCCAGGACCGTCAGCGCGACATCGCCGCCGCCGAAGCCGCCTGGGCAGTGTCCCGCGAATTGCTGCGTGATCCGGCCATCGGTCTGGTGGTGCTCGATGAGTTGAACATCGCCCTCAAGCACGGCTACCTCGATCTCGATCAGGTGCTCAGCGACTTGCAGGCGCGACCGCCGATGCAGCACGTGGTGGTCACCGGTCGCGGCGCCAAGCCTGAGATGATCGAGCTGGCCGACACTGTCACTGAAATGGGCATGATCAAGCACGCCTTCCAGGCCGGAATCAAAGCGCAAAAAGGCGTCGAGTTGTGAACTGCACTTTATGAATAGCCATCGTCAATGCCCGGCGGTACTGATCGCCGCGCCGGCCTCCGGCCAGGGCAAGACCACCGTCACCGCCGCGCTTGCCCGTTTGCATCGCAATCAGGGGCGAAAGGTTCGCGTGTTCAAATGCGGCCCGGACTTCCTCGACCCAATGATTCTCGAGCGCGCCAGCGGCGCACCGGTCTATCAACTCGACATGTGGATGGTCGGCGAGCAAGAAAGTCGACGGCTGTTGTGGGAAGCCGCTGGCGAAGCCGACCTGATCCTAATCGAAGGCGTCATGGGGCTATTCGACGGTACGCCGTCCAGCGCCGACCTGGCGCGGCACTTCGGTGTGCCAGTGCTCGGCGTGATCGACGGCACCGCCATGGCACAGACCTTTGGCGCGCTGGCCCTGGGCCTTGCGCGTTATCAGCCGGATTTGCCGTTTGCCGGTGTGCTGGCCAATCGGGTCGGCACCGTGCGCCATGCACAGTTGCTCGAAGGCAGCCTGACTGAAGGTTTGCGCTGGTACGGAGCGTTGTCCCGGGAGACCGGCATCGAATTGCCAAGTCGGCATCTCGGCCTGGTTCAGGCCAGCGAACTGAATGATCTCGATCTGCGCCTCGATGCGGCCGCCGACTCATTAGCCAGCAGTTGCGACGTGGCGCTGCCGCCAGCCGTGGAATTCGCCGCGCCTGAAATGATCGCAGCCGAACCGTTGCTGGCCGGTGTGCGGATTGCCGTGGCCCGGGACGAAGCTTTCGCGTTTACCTACGGCGCGAGCCTGGATCTGCTGCGGGCCATGGGCGCCGAATTGACTTTCTTTTCGCCGATCCGCGACAGCGAGTTACCTGAGGCAGACAGCCTCTATCTGCCGGGCGGTTACCCCGAATTGCACCATGTGGCGTTGTCACAAAACACGCCGATGCTGACCGCGATCCGCGCTCATCACGCGGCGGGCAAACCGTTGCTGGCCGAGTGTGGCGGCATGCTGTATCTGCTGGATTCCTTGACCGATGTCGAGGGCACTCGCGCTGAACTGGTTGGCTTGCTGGCCGGTGATGCGGTGATGCAGAAGCGTCTTGCCGCGTTGGCCTTGCAGGCGGTCGAATTGCCGGAAGGTTTGCTGCGTGGGCACACCTATCACCACTCGCTGACCAGCACCGAGCTTGAGCCGATTGCTCGAGGTTTGAGCCCCAATGGCGGGCGAGGGGCGGAGGCGGTTTATCGTGAGGGGCGGATGACGGCTTCTTATGTGCACTTTTATTTCCCGTCCAATCCATCGGCGATTGCTGCGTTGTTTGTGCCTGACCTTGAGGACGCCTTCGCGAGCAAGTCCGCTCCCGCAGGGGAATGCAATTCAAATGTGGGAGCGGGCTTGCTCGCGAAGAGGCCATGACCGACAACACATTTTCCGAAGCCGAACGCGCAGCCGTTTACCGAGCCATCGCCGAGCGCCGCGACATGCGGCACTTCAGCGGCGGCACGGTCGAACCCGAGTTACTGAGACGTCTGCTCGAAGCCGCGCACCAAGCGCCGAGTGTCGGCCTGATGCAGCCCTGGCGTTTCATCCGCATCAGCGACCGGGTACTGCGCGGCAAGATTCAGCAGTTGGTGGAAGAAGAACGCATCCGCACCGCCGAAGCCCTCGGCGAGCGCTCCGACGAATTCATGAAGCTCAAGGTCGAAGGCATCAACGACTGCGCCGAGGTGCTGGTCGCCGCGCTGATGGACGATCGTGAGCGGCATATCTTCGGCCGTCGTACATTGCCGGAAATGGACATGGCCTCGCTGTCCTGCGCCATCCAGAACCTTTGGCTCGCATCCCGCGCCGAAGGCCTTGGCATGGGCTGGGTGTCATTGTTCGAGCCACAAGCGCTGGCGGACTTGCTGGGTTTACCGACCGGGGCCAAGCCTTTGGCCGTTCTTTGTCTGGGGCCGGTCAAGGAATTCTACCCGGCGCCGATGTTGGTACTCGAAGGTTGGGCGCAGGCGCGTCCACTCAGCGAATTGCTGTATGAAAATTATTGGGGAGTGAGTCAATGAGTGTGGCGTTGTTGAGTGTCGCCGCGGTCGCGCTGGATGCGCTGCTGGGTGAACCCAAACGCTGGCATCCGCTGGTGGCGTTCGGTCGTTTTGCCGATCGCATCGAGCAACGTTTCAACTCCGGCGGCCGCGGCTGGCGCAGTCACGGCGTCACGGCCTGGGTGATGGCGGTCTTGCCGCTGACCCTGCTGGCCACCGCACTTTCCTGGGCGCCTTACGTTGGCTGGATTGTCGAGATTCTCTTGCTCTATTGTGCCCTCGGCATGCGCAGTCTCGGCGAGCACGTCGAGCCGGTGGCCAAGGCCCTGCGCAGCGATGATCTGATCGAGGCGCGCAAACGTGTTGGTTATCTGGTCAGCCGTCAGACCAGCGAACTGGATGAAACCGAAGTCGCCCGCGCCGCCACCGAATCGGTGCTGGAGAATGGCAGCGATGCGGTATTCGCCGCGCTGTTCTGGTTTGCCGTGGCGGGTGCGCCCGGCGTGGTGCTTTATCGCCTGAGCAACACCCTTGATGCGATGTGGGGTTATCGCAACGATCGCTTCGAACGTTTCGGTTGGGCCGCGGCGAAGATCGATGATGTTCTGAACTACATTCCCGCACGTCTGGTGGCGTTGACCTACGCGCTGCTGGGTAAAACCCGACTGGCGCTGAAGTGTTGGCGTACCCAGGGCCCGACCTGGGACAGCCCGAATGCCGGGCCGGTGATGGCGGCCGGTGCTGGCGCGCTGGGTGTCGAGTTGGGCGGGGCGGCGATTTATCACGGTGAACTGCATCAGCGTCCGCAGTTGGGTGAAGGCGTGCCGGCGGATGCCGATTCCATCGACCGTGGCTGGCAATTGGTCCAGCGCGGGGTATGGTTATGGCTGCTGATTCTCTGCGTGGGGGCTGAATTCTATGCTTGAACACGGTGGCCGCTTGCGCAATGCGGCGCTTGAATACGGCATTGCCGAAGCCGATTGGCTCGACCTGTCCAGTGGCCTGGCGCCTTGGCCATTCCCGGTTCCGGACATCCCGCTGCGGGCCTGGGCGCGGTTGCCGGAAACCGATGATGGTCTGGAGCAGGCTGCCTGCGACTATTACGGTGCGGCTCAGGTGTTGCCGGTGGCCGGCTCGCAAATGGCGATCCAGTTGCTGCCGCGCTTGCGCCGGGCCGGCAAGGTCGGCGTGCTGTCGCCGTGTTACGCCGAACACGCCCAAGCCTGGCGTCGCAACGGGTACATCGTGCGTGAAGTGCTGGAGTCGGAAGTCGATTTCTTTCTCGACAGCCTCGACGTGCTGGTGGTGGTCAACCCGAACAATCCCACGGGGTTGAGCCTGACGCCGGCTCGCCTGCTGGATTGGCATGCGCGGCTGGCCCAGCGCGGAGGCTGGCTGGTGGTGGACGAGGCGTTCATGGACAACACCCCGCATTTGAGTCTGGCGCCGTTCGCCAATCAGATCGGCTTGATCGTGCTGCGCTCCTTCGGCAAGTTCTTCGGCCTGGCCGGTGTGCGACTGGGTTTTGTGCTGGCCGAGCGCAAGTTGCTCAAGCTGCTGGCCGAACAGGTCGGGCCTTGGGCGGTCAGTGGGCCGACCCGAGTGTTGGGTCAGGCGTGCCTGACGGATACGGACGGGCACACCCGACAGCGCATTCGTACCGACGAGGCCGGCGAGCGTCTGGCGTTGCTGCTTGAACAGTACGGTTTCAAACCTCAGGGCGGCTGCGCATTGTTCCAATGGCTAATCGCCGAGTGCGCCGAAGCGCTTCACGAATTCATGGCCCGGCGCGGCATTCTGCTGCGGTTGTTCACCCACAACAGCAGCGTGCGGTTCGGCTTGCCCGCCGATGAAGCGGATTGGCTGCGTCTTGAGCAAGCGCTTGAAGCCTACGTTAAGGAAGCGCAATGACTACGTTGATGGTGCAGGGCGCGACTTTGATGGTGCAAGGCACCACGTCCGACGCCGGTAAAAGCACGCTGGTGACGGCGCTGTGTCGCTGGGTGACGCGTCAAGGCGTGAGCGTCGTGCCGTTCAAACCGCAGAACATGGCCCTCAACAGCGCGGTGACCGCCGACGGTGGCGAGATTGGCCGCGCTCAAGCGGTGCAGGCCCAGGCCGCCAACCTTGAACCGCACACCGACATGAATCCGGTGCTGCTCAAACCCAATAGTGATACCGGTGCTCAAGTGATCATTCATGGTCGCGCGGTCACGACGATGAACGCGGTTGCCTATCACGACTACAAAGCCATCGCCATGCAAGCGGTGCTGGCCTCCCATGAGCGGTTGAGTGCGGCGTATCCGGTGGTGATGGTCGAAGGGGCGGGTTCGCCGGCAGAGATCAACCTGCGGGCCGGCGACATCGCCAACATGGGGTTTGCCGAGGCGGTGGACTGCCCGGTCGTGTTGATCGCCGACATCAATCGCGGTGGAGTTTTCGCGCATTTGGTCGGTACGCTGGAGCTGCTGTCCCCCAGCGAGCAGGCAAGGGTCAAAGGCTTCATCATCAACCGTTTTCGCGGCGACATCGCCTTGCTGCAACCAGGCCTCGATTGGCTGGAGGCGCGCACCGGCAAACCGGTGATCGGCGTTTTGCCTTATGTGATGGACCTGCATCTTGAGGCCGAGGATGGTCTCGATCAGCGGCAGACCGATAAGGCCGACCAGGTACTCAACGTGGTGGTGCCGGTACTGCCGCGCATCAGCAACCACACCGATTTCGATCCGCTGCGCCTGCATCCGCAAGTGGACCTGCAATTCATCGGCCCCGGTCAGGCGATTCCGCCGGCCGACCTGATCATTCTTCCTGGCTCGAAAAGCGTGCGCAGCGACCTTGCGTACCTGCGGGCCAACGGTTGGGACACGGCCATCTCGCGGCACTTGCGCTACGGCGGAAAAGTGCTGGGGATCTGCGGCGGTCTGCAAATGCTCGGCGAGCACGTGCACGACCCGCTGGGCCTCGAAGGCGCGCCGGGTTCCAGTGCCGGTTTGGGCTTGCTGGCGTTCGAAACGCAGCTCGAAGAAGAAAAGCAGTTGCGCAATGTGCGTGGGCGCCTGGCGCTTGAAGATGCGCAGGTTAGTGGCTATGAAATTCATGCCGGCGTGACCACCGGGGCGGCGCTGGAAAATGCCGCGGTACAGCTCGACGATGGTCGCTGCGATGGCGCGCAAAGTGTCGATGGGCAGATATTCGGCACGTATCTGCATGGGCTGTTCGAGTCACCGGCGGCGTGCAGTGCGCTGTTGCGCTGGGCCGGGTTGCAGGATGTGCAGGAGGTCGATTACCACGCTTTGCGTGAGCGCGATATCGAACGGTTGGCGGATCTGGTGGAGAAGCATCTGGATACTTCGCTGTTGCGTGAGCTCTGTGGGATTTGAGGTGGTGCTGAGGGCCTCTTCGCGGGCAAGCCTCGCTCCTACGGTATGGAGGTGTTTGCAGAATTTGTGAGCGCCCCAACCCCTGTAGGAGCGAGGCTTGCCCGCGAAGAGGCCTGCCCCGACACCGCACATTTTAAGGAATGACCATGCTGCAACTGATCCTCGGCGGCGCCCGCTCCGGCAAAAGCCGTCTGGCTGAAAAACTGGCGACAGACAGTCAGCTCCACATCACCTACATCGCCACCAGCCAGCCCCTGGATGGTGAGATGAATGAACGGGTGGCCCATCACCGCGCCCGTCGTCCGGCCGAATGGGCATTGATCGAAGAACCGCTGGAGCTCGCCCGTGTGCTGCGCGAAAACGCCAGTACCGATCGTTGCTTGCTGGTGGATTGCCTGACGCTGTGGCTGACCAATCTGCTGATGCTCGACGATGCCGAGCGCTTGTCGGCCGAGCGCGAAGCCCTGCTGGACTGCCTGGCGTCATTGCCGGGTGAAATCATTTTTGTCAGCAACGAGACCGGGATGGGTGTCGTGCCGTTGGGCGAATTGACTCGCCGCTATGTCGATGAAGCCGGTTGGCTGCATCAAGCCTTGGCCGAGCGCTGTCAGCGAGTCGTCCTGACCGTCGCCGGCCTGCCCCTGACTGCGTTATGACTCACGCCTGGTGGCTGAACCCGTGTAAGCCAATCGACGCGCAAGCGGTCGAACAGGCGCTGGTGCGTCAACAGCAACTGACCAAACCTGCCGGCTCACTCGGCCGGCTCGAATCGGTGGCTGTGCAACTGGCCGGGTTGCAGGGGCAGGTCAAGCCGACACTCGATCAGCTGTGGATTGCGATTTTTGCCGGTGACCATGGTGTGGTTGCTGAAGGCGTGTCGGCGTTTCCGCAGGAAGTCACTGGGCAGATGCTGCACAACTTTGTCAGCGGCGGCGCGGCGATCAGCGTGTTGGCGCGGCAGTTGGGGGCTTCCCTGGAAGTGGTGGATCTCGGCACCGTCACGCCGTCGTTGAATCTGCCGGGTGTGCGTCACCTCAACATTGGCCCGGGCACGGCGAATTTCGTCCAGGGACCGGCGATGACTCAGGCCCAGGGTGAACTCGCCTTGCAGGCCGGTCGCGACAGTGTGCAGCGCGCCATAGCGGCAGGCGCGCAGTTGTTCATCGGTGGCGAAATGGGCATTGGCAACACCACTGCGGCCAGCGCGTTGGCCTGTGCGTTACTCGATTGCCCGGTGGTGCATCTGGCCGGACCGGGCACCGGATTGAACGCTGCGGGTGTCAGCCATAAAGCCGAAGTCATTGAACGTGCCTTGGCGTTGCATGGCGCTCAGCGTAGCGATGCGCTGCAGACCTTGTTCAACCTCGGCGGTTTTGAAATCGCTGCGCTGGTCGGCGCGTACCTGGCCTGTGCTCAGGAAGGTGTCGCGGTGTTGGTCGACGGGTTTATTTGCAGTGTCGCTGCATTGGTGGCGGTGCGTTTGAATCCGGCCTGCCGTGAGTGGTTGCTGTTCGGTCATCGCGGCGCCGAGCCAGGCCATCGCCATGTGCTCGAAACCCTGAACGCCGAACCGTTGCTGGACCTTGGCCTGCGACTGGGCGAGGGCAGTGGTGCGGCATTGGCCGTGCCATTGTTGCGTCTGGCCTGCGACCTGCACGGGCAGATGGCGACGTTCGCCGAAGCCGCAGTGGCGGATCGCCCGGCATGACCTTGCGCCTGGACCTGTTGCGCCATGGCGAAACCGAACTCGGCGGCGGTTTGCGCGGCAGCCTCGATGATGCGCTGACCGGCAAGGGTTGGGCGCAGATGCGCGCCGCGGTGATCGAGCAGGGGCCCTGGGATCGACTGGTCAGTTCGCCGTTGCAGCGTTGCGCGCGCTTTGCGCAAGAGCTTGGGGCGCAACTGGGGTTGCCGGTGCAACTGGATAAGGATCTGCAAGAACTACACTTCGGCGCCTGGGAAGGGCAGAGCGCGGCGGCGCTGATGGAGACCAGCGCCGAGGCGTTGGGCTTGTTCTGGGCCGATCCTTATTCGTTCACGCCGCCAGACGGTGAACCGGTGGCGGACTTTTCTGCGCGAGTGTTGGCGGCCATCGAACGGCTGCACACGGCCTATGCCGGTGAGCGGATCTTGCTGATCAGCCATGGCGGCGTCATGCGTTTGTTGCTGGCTCAAGCGCGCGGATTGCCGCGTGAGCAGTTGCTCAACGTTGAAGTCGGCCACGGCGCGTTGTTTTCGTTGTCGGTCGAACCCGGCGTCTTGTTAAGGGAAGCGATCTGACCATGTTGCCGTTCTGGATCGCCCTGCAATTTTTGAGCAGCCTGCCGATTCGTTTGCCGGGTATGCCGACGCCCGAGGAACTGGGCCGGTCGCTGCTGTTTTATCCGCTGGTCGGTTTGCTGTTCGGCGCCATTCTGTGGGGGCTGAACTGGCTATTGCTGGGCGCGCCATTATTGCTTCACGCCGCATTGCTGCTGAGTGTTTGGGTCGTGCTCAGCGGCGCGTTGCACCTGGATGGCCTGGCCGATAGCGCCGATGCGTGGCTCGGGGGTTACGGCGACCGTGAACGCACCTTGACCATCATGAAAGACCCGCGCAGCGGGCCGATCGCCGTGGTGACGCTGGTCTTGGTATTGCTGCTCAAGTTTGCCGCGTTGCTGGCGTTGATCGAGCAACAGCACAGCGTGGCCCTGATCATCGTTCCACTGATTAGCCGCAGCGCGTTACTGGGGTTATTCCTCACCACACCTTACGTACGTCCCGGTGGGCTGGGGCAGGCGCTGGCCGATCATCTGCCGCGTTTGGCCGGCAAACAGGTGTTGGTGATCAGTGCGGTGGCCTGTGTGCTGATGGCTGGCCTCAGCGCCGTATGGGCGCTTGCACTGGCGGCCGCGGTGTTTGTCTGGTTGCGGCAAGTGATGGTGCGACGATTGGGCGGCACGACGGGCGATACGGCGGGGGCGTTGCTGGAATTGCTGGAGGTGGCGGTACTGGTGGGGCTTGCATTGCTCTGAACCCCTGTAGGAGCGAGGCTTGACCGCGAAGGCGGAGTGCCAGTCGATATCAATGTTGACTGTGCCGCCGCCTTCGCGGGCAAGCCTCGCTCCTACAGGTAATATGTGTCGAAAGATTTGCTTTCATTTAACCGCGGGTATATACACGCACTATGCTTCCCTCTCAATGTTTGTGCACTAACCTGCGTCGCGCCGCTCGTGGCGTCAGCAGGCATTACGACGGCGCCCTCGACGGCTTCGGGATTAACGTTGCCCAGTATTCTCTGCTGTGCAATCTGCAGCGTCTGGATCAGCCAAGCATCTCGTCTCTGGCCGAAGCCATGGGCCTGGATCGCAGCACGCTCGGGCGTAATCTGCGGGTGCTGGAGGGCGAAGGTCTGGTGACGCTGGTCGAAGGCGAGGACATGCGCAATCGCATCGTCCTGCTCACCGAGACAGGCCGCGAACGCCTGGCGGCGGCGTTGCCAGCCTGGGAAGCGGCGCAGCAGCGGTTGATCGATCGCCTGGGTGCCGAGAAGCGTGAAATTTTGCTGAAATTGCTGGATGAACTGGCTTGAGGCCAGTTTGTTCGATCTTAAGCGGGTATATACCCGCTACCGGAGAACAAGAATGACATCAATGTGGCGTACATGCGGTTGGGTTCTGTTGGGGAGTGCGCTGATTCTGGCGTTGTCATTGGGTGTGCGACACGGCTTCGGGCTGTTTTTGGCACCCATGAGTGCCGAGTTCGGCTGGGGTCGCGAAGTGTTTGCCTTCGCCATTGCTTTGCAGAACCTGATCTGGGGCCTGGCCCAGCCATTCACCGGCGCACTGGCCGACCGCTTTGGCGCTGCGAAGGTGGTGTTGATCGGTGGTGTTCTGTACGCCTTGGGTCTGGTGTTCATGGGGCTGTCCGATTCGGCGGTGACCTTGTCCTTGAGCGCGGGGCTGTTGATCGGTATCGGCCTGTCAGGCACCTCGTTTTCGGTGATCCTCGGCGTGGTCGGCCGTGCCGTGCCACCGGAAAAACGCAGCATGGGCATGGGGATCGCCAGCGCCGCCGGTTCTTTCGGTCAGTTCGCCATGTTGCCCGGCACGCTCGGGTTGATCGGCTGGCTTGGCTGGTCTGCGGCATTGCTGGTGTTGGGTCTGGTGGTGGCGCTGATCGTGCCGCTGGTGAGCATGCTCAAAGACAAACCGCTGCCGGTGCTCGGGCACGAGCAAACCCTCTCTGAAGCGTTACGCGAAGCCTGCTCCCATTCAGGATTCTGGCTGTTGGCGTTCGGCTTTTTTGTCTGCGGTTTTCAGGTGGTGTTCATTGGCGTGCACTTGCCGGCTTATCTAGTGGACCAACACTTGCCAGCCTCCGTCGGCACCACGGTGCTGGCGCTGATTGGTCTGTTCAATATTTTCGGTACTTATACGGCGGGTTGGCTTGGCGGGCGAATGTCCAAGCCGCGCTTGCTCACCGGTCTGTATCTGTTGCGGGCGGTGGTGATTGTGCTGTTCCTCTGGGCGCCGGTCACTCAGGTTACGGCTTATCTGTTCGGCATGGCCATGGGGTTTCTCTGGTTGTCTACAGTGCCCTTGACCAATGGCACGGTGGCGACCTTGTTCGGTGTACGAAATTTGTCCATGCTCGGTGGGATCGTTTTCCTCTTCCATCAGCTCGGCTCGTTCCTCGGCGGCTGGTTGGGTGGGGTGGTGTATGACCAAACCGGGAGCTACGACTTGATCTGGCAAGTGGCGATTCTCTTGAGTCTGGTGGCCGCAGCCCTGAACTGGCCGGTGCGCGAGCAGCCGGTGGCGCGTCTGCAAACCCGGATGAGTGCCGCATGAACAGTCTCTGGCCGCAGATGGCTGCTATCGGCGTCGGCCTATTGTTGCTGGCCCTGGCATGGTGGGGCTGGCATCAGGGTGGCCTGGCATTGATGCAGCTGGGCATGGGTGCTTGCTAGCGAGCGGCGAAGGCGAGTAATTTCGTTTTCTGACGATTGTTCAAGGATGCACCGACATGCTGATGCGCTGGCTTGCAGTTCCCGCATTGTTGATGGCTTTTACCGGGCTGGCCCAGGCGGCAGAATGCCCGGAGTTGCTACAAGGCTCTTTGCCCAAGCTGCGCGCCAAGGAATCCATCGATCTGTGCCAGCGCTTTGCCGGCAAGCCGCTGGTGGTGGTCAATACCGCGAGCTTCTGTGGCTTCGCTCCGCAATTCAAAGGCCTTGAGGCACTGTATCAGCGTTACAAGGATCAAGGGCTTGAAGTGGTTGGTGTGCCGTCCAATGACTTCAAGCAGGAGTCCAAGGATGGCGCAGAGACTGCCAAGGTTTGTTACGTGAACTACGGCGTGACTTTCACCATGACCGAGCCGCAGAAAGTCCGCGGCGATGACGCAACGCATTTGTTCAAGGTTCTCGCTGAACAAAGCAGTTCGCCGAAGTGGAATTTCTACAAGTACGTGGTCGATCGCCAGGGCAAGGTGATCGCCAATTTCTCCAGCCTGACCAAGCCGGATAATCCCGAGTTCATCGAGGCGGTGGAGAAAGCCCTCGCATCGAAACCCTGATCGACGCGTACTAAAAAGCCCCGCCTCTGTACAAGAGCGCGGGGCTTTTTCAATTCAGGCGGCGAGGGAGTCGCCGTGAATCATCAGAAACGGTATGTCGCGCCAACACCGAAACCGTTCGCATAGTTTTCATACTCTGCGCTGTAGTTCTGACGGCCGTTGCTGTTGTTGACCTTGACCGACTCTTCGCGCAGGTACGAGTACGCTACGTCGATGGTCAGGTCGTCGGTCGGGCTCCAGCCGGCGCCCAGGCTGAAAATCTTGCGATCGCCAGTCGGAATGCGCGGGGATCGGTTTTCGTTATTGGTCGGTGCCTGGTCAACGGACAGGCCGGTACGCAGGACCCATTGTTTGTTCAACTGGTACGAAGCGCCGATGGCGTGCGCCCAGGTGTCGTGCCAGTTCTGCTCTTCGGTGATGGTACCGAACTGGCCATTGAGGAGGGCCGGAACGCCTTTGTTTTCGACGGTGATTTCTTTCAGGCGGCTCCAGCGAGTCCAGGTGCTACCTGCGTAGAGCGTCCACTGGTCATCCAGTTGATGAGTAACCGAGAAGTCGACCGACTCAGGCGTGGTGATATCCAGAGACGCATCGTACTTCTGGTTCGGGTTCTGACCAACGGCACCGAGGAGGTTGTAATTGACCTTGGTGTCGCCTTCGAGCTTGTACTTCACTTTCGAGTGGTAGGTCAGGCCGACGCGCGTGCTGTCGGTGGCTTGAACCAGCACGCCGATGTTGTAGCCCAGCGCGATGTCGTCACCCTTGATCTTGACCTTGCCGTCCGGCGCGGCCTGAGTGATCGACAGGTTCGATTCCAGGGTGCCGTCGATGTGGTTGATGGTCGGACCAAAACCGATCGACACCTTGTCGTTGAAGGCGTAGCTGACGGTTGGCTGGAGAGTCACGATTTTGACTTCGCTTTTGCTGCCGAAGTATTTGCCGGCGAAGCCGTTCTCGTAGTCGGTCACCAGGCCGAATGGAGCGTAGACGCCGAAACCGAATGCCCACTGGTCATCGATTGGCTTTACGTAGTAGCCCATGGGCACGCCCATGAAAGGGACCATGTCACCTTTGTTGGTGCCACTATTCGGACTGGAACTCGCATCACTGATATCAGCGTGCGCGTCGATAAATGCAACACCACCGGTCACTTGTTCGCGCTTGAGGCGAGACATGCCGGCAGGGTTACCAAAAACTGTAGATGCGTCGTCGGCAGATGAAGATCGCCCGGCAAAACCTGTCCCCATCCCGCTGATGCTTTGTTCGTTGAGTGCGAAGCCACTTGCGAAGAGTTGGGTGGATGCCATGGCAACGGCGAGGCTAATGGTGGTTTTGAGCATTACTTTTTTCATTATTAGAATTCCTGGTGATCACCGGGGCGGAAATTACCAAGATTTTCGTCCAGGCGCTATAGCCTGTAACGCTTGAGTTAGAGCGGTTTTGTAGGACAATCCGACCAAAATCGCTGCCTGTTGTGCGATTTTCGGAAATGGGTGGATCAGCAGGCGACCTGATTCAACGATGAAACACAGGTCTGCCACGCGTAGGTGAAATCTCGCAGGCGACCTTGGGGCTGGAAAGTCTGGCGCCAGATTCGGGCCATTCCCAACAAGTCATCGGAGGCGGGGAGGGGAGTGTTCTGTTCTTCTACCAGCAGCCAGGCAATGGCGGTGGCGTAACGCAGGTTGACGGTCAATTCCAGATGCGGCCCGCTGAGAAAAGCATGCTGGCTGGCAAGGCCGCGGACCAGGCTTGCCCGATCCGGGTCCAGGGCCAGATAGTGATCCCAAAGGGCCTGGTGGCGGGGTTCGGTGATTCGGTACAGGCCGTGTCCACGGCGGTCATGCAGAGCTGAACCAAGGGCTGACTGACTGGCGGCGATGCCCAGCAGCAGGGATTCGGCAGTTGCGCTGTGGCGTCCGAGGTAGATCAACGTCGGACGGATCACATAACGACACAGTTCGCTGGCAGCGATTCCCATAAAGCCCTCGAAACATGAGGTGGTCGGCGATACCTGAAGGGCCTTGGCAGCAGTGGATCGATTCAGGCTCGCCGCAAGCGGATCAAGCCGCTTGAGTTGAAGTGTAGTGTCATTATTTCGCTGTAAAGGACTGTTTTTAAAATATTTCCGGCTTCGAGTTATAACCGTTATATCGGTTGGTGCTTAGCCGCAGGTCACGAAATGAGAAATATCGGGCAATAAAAAGCCCCGCTTTTCAGCAGGGCTTTTTAGGTTTTCAGCTTTTCTGGCGTCTCAGGCAACCAGTGCCTGGCGAGTACGCTCGATCACAGCTTGCAGCGGTTCTGCGCTGGAGTATTGATCAGGGTACAGGCGTTCGCTGTGACGAGCGATGCCGTGTTCGTTGACCAGAGTGAAGCTGAAGCAGCCTTTGCGAGCGGCCATGATCAGGCAGTTCATTGGAGCAAAAGCGTTGGTTAGGGTGCGAATGGCATCCTGAGTGTGGATTTGAGTGGACATAATTGGTGTTCCTACAAGCGACACGGATAAGAACCGTGCAAAGTTAAAACGTTCCAGTGACGACGACCACCATTGGTCGAACGAAGAACCCGACTGGAACAAA
>LNAP01002353.1_pt1 | contig 19033 bp, 18 predicted proteins | sample 602601 | NCBI WGS metagenome assembly LNAP01 (sample SAMN02440304, study PRJNA202911) | soil metagenome | biome: Subtropical and temperate rainforests or woodlands; isolation source: soil samples (1 kg each in a 20% v/v slurry with milli Q water) were... ...
GAGAACATCGCTGGCGCCGAAGTCTATAACGACGACGTGATTCGTCCCCTGGACAATCCCCTGTACCATGAAGGCGCCCTGGCCGTCCTGCGCGGCAATTTGGCTCCGTCCGGCTGCGTCATCAAGCCCAGCGCCTGCAAAGCGCCCAGCAACTGGCCGAGCGCCTCGGTGGCGAGGCGGTCCTGCTGCGGGCCGGCGAGGTGGCGAAAACCCTGATCCAGCATGCCGCGGAGCGGCGCGCCAGCCTGGTGCTGGTGGGGCAGTCACGCAAGCGCCTGCGTCGCCGCTTGTTCGGCGGCGGTCTGGCGGCGCGCCTGCTGCGCAACGCCCAGGGTCTGGAAATCAACGTGCTCGACAGCGAGGATGAACCCGGCCAGCCGCGCCTGCGGGTGGAGCGTTCGCTGGTCTGGTTCGACTACGCCCTGGCGGTGTTGGCGACAATCCTGGCGTCGGGGCTGTCGTGGGCAGTGGCGAGTGTGCTGGCGTTGCCGAATATCTCCCTGGTGTTCCTCGCCGCGGTGCTGCTGGTGGCAGTACGCAGCAGTCTCGGGCCGGCGCTGGTGTGCGCGGCCCTGTCATTCCTGACATACGATTTCCTGTTCATTCCACCGACGTTCTCCTTCGCCATCCAGCGCGAGGAAGACGTGCTGACGCTGCTGTTCTTCCTGTTGATGGCGGCCCTGACCGGCAACCTGGCGGCGCGCCAGCGTCGGCAATTGCAGGCATTGCGCGATACCCAGGAAGAAACCAGCGAGCTGCTGGACCTGTCGCGCAAACTCACCGCCGCTACCGACCGGCAGGCGGTGGTCAGTGCCGCGGCGCAGCATCTCAATGGCTGGAAGGAATTGCAGCTGTGCCTGCTCAATCGCGACGGGCAGGGTGGCTGGAAGGTCGAGACGGGCGGGCCCTTGCAGTTTTCCGAGTCCGAGCGGGCTGCCGCCGACTGGGCCTGGCAACACGATCAACCGGCGGGGATGGGCACTGGAACCCTGCCGTTCGGCCGCTGGTGGTGGTGGCCGTTGTCCGTCGATGAAGGTCCGCTGGGTTTGCTCGGGGTCTGCCCGAAGGAGGGCGAGGAACTCAACGCTCAGCGTCGACGCCTGTTGAGCGCCTTGAGCCAGCCCCTGGCCCAGGCCTTGGCCCGGGCACAGTTGGCCGAGGACCTGGAAGCGGCGCGCCTGCACGGCGAAACCGAGCAGTTGCGCAGTGCGCTGCTGGCCTCGGTGTCCCATGACTTGCGCACGCCGCTGACCTCGATGCGCGGCAGCATCGACAGCCTGCTGGCGCTGGGGGAGGCGATCCCCCTGGAAGACCGGCGTGAACTGCTCGAAGGCACGCGTGATGAGGCCGAGCGCCTGGATCGCTACATTCAGAATCTGCTGGACATGACCCGTCTCGGGCATGGGTCATTGAAGCTGGCGCGGGACTGGGTAGCGCCAGCCGATATCGTTGGCAGTGCGCTGAATCGCCTGCGGGTGGTGCTGGCGCCGCTGCGGGTCAGCACCGACCTGCCGGCCGAACTGCCGTTGCTTTTCGTGCATGCGGCGCTGATCGAACAGGCGCTGATCAATGTCCTGGAAAACGCCGCGCGTTTTTCGCCAGCCAACGGCCGCTTGCAACTGAGCGTCGGGACCAGCGACACCGAGTTGCTGTTTGCCGTGAGCGACGAAGGGCCGGGTATTCCGGTGGAGGATCGCCCACGGATTTTCGACATGTTCTACACCGCCGCCCGCGGCGATCGTGGCGGGCAGGGTACCGGCCTGGGGCTGGCGATCTGTCAGGGCATGGTCGGTGCCCATGGTGGGCGCATCACGGTGGGCGAGGGGATCGAGGGGCGTGGCACCTGCATCACCCTGTGCCTGCCGCTGCAGGCGCAACCCGAGCTTGAAGGAGAGGCCTGAGTGCCGGTAAAAAGCGTCAACCCAATGAGGCCAGGAGGGCCGCCCATGTTCTTTACAATCTACAGCGACGCCTGCGCTACTCTTGCGCCACTTATTTGCCTTGAACCGAAACCATGAGCCAGACCGCGACCATCCTGGTCATCGATGACGAACCGCAGATCCGCAAATTCCTGCGCATCAGCCTGGTGTCCCAGGGCTACAAGGTGCTTGAAGCCGGCACCGGCAACGAAGGCCTGGCCCAGGCGGCGCTGAACAAGCCGGACCTGCTGGTACTCGACCTTGGCCTGCCGGACATGGACGGCCAGCAGGTGCTGCGCGAGTTCCGCGAGTGGTCGGGTGTACCGGTGCTGGTGTTGTCGGTGCGGGCCAGCGAAGGGCAGAAGGTCGAAGCGCTGGACGGTGGGGCCAACGACTATGTGACCAAGCCCTTTGGCATCCAGGAGTTCCTGGCGCGTATTCGTGCCTTGTTGCGCCAGGCGCCTGTCGGCGAAGCCCAGGAGGCAGCGCTGAATTTCGGCCCGCTGACGGTGGACCTGGCGTATCGCCGGGTATTGCTCGACGGTGCCGAAGTGGCGCTGACGCGCAAGGAATACGCCGTGCTGGCGCAACTGGCGCGGCACCCGGGCCGGGTGATCACCCAGCAGCAACTGCTCAAGGATATCTGGGGGCCGACGCACACTGAGGACAGTCACTACCTGCGTATCGTGGTCGGCCATCTGCGGCAGAAGCTGGCGGACGATCCGACCCGGCCACGCTTTATCGTGACCGAGGCTGGCGTGGGGTACCGGTTACTGGGGGCGGAGGAGTGAGCGGGCTCGCGGCCCTCTTTCAATTCAGCTCGTTCTCGTAGCGGTCCAGGGTGTCGCTGGCAATCTCCCGTCCCAGTGCGATCAGCTCCGGAGCCTTGTAGAACTCGAAGAAGCGGCACACCCGCTTGGGCACGTTGATCAGGATGTCCGGCGGGTAGCCGGCGATCTTGTACTGCGCCAGCGAGGTCTGCATCACCTCGAAGCTCTGGTTGATCAGGTCCAGCAGGGACGCGGGGCCGACGTTATCGATAATGAACGAGCCGGTGGCCGATTTCGGGGCGCCGTCGGTTTCCGGAGCCGCGGCCGGTTGCTGGGCCTCGGGCTCGGCGGATTCGATCCAGGGGTTGCCGATGTCGGCCGCCTCGCTGCGCAGGGCTTCCTGTTCGAGCAGCAGCAGTTGTTCGGCTTGCTTGCGGCGAAAGGGCAGGTGCGAGCCCAGGGAGTTGATCAGGCTGTCGAAGCGGCTCTTGAAGGCGGCGGGGCGCTGGATCACCGGCAACTGGTAACGACGCTGGTTGGTCGAGTTGAGGTTGACGGCGATGATCAGGTCGCAGTGGCTGGAGACCACCGGGACGATCGGTAGCGGGTTGAGCAGGCCGCCGTCCACCAGCATGCGGTTGCCTTGCATGACCGGGGTGAACAGGCTGGGGATCGCCGCCGAAGCCCGCATGGCCTGGTGCAGGCAGCCTTCCTGGAACCAGATTTCCTGCTGGTTGGTCAGGTCGGTGGCCACAGCGGTGTAAGGGATGCGCAGGTCTTCGATATTGATTTCGCCGACGATCTTGCGGATCTGGCCGAATACTTTCTCTCCGCGTATCGCCCCCAGGCGAAAGCTGACGTCTACCAGCCGCAGCACATCCAGATAGTCCAGGCTTTCGATCCAGCTGCGGTAGTCGTCCAGTTTGCCGGCGGCGTAGATGCCACCGACCACGGCCCCCATGGAACAACCTGCGACACAGGCAATGTCGTAACCACGTCTTTCGATTTCTTCAATCACCCCGATGTGGGCGTAACCCCGGGCACCACCAGAGCCCAGGACCAGTGCGACACGCTTCTTCATGACCCGATCCTTCGCCAGACAGGTTTCCACAATGCACCCATCGAGGGTTTCGGTTCAATCACTGATGCCTGCCCGGGCCTTGGGCAAAGGGATTTTTCCACTGTCTTGCCGCATGAGGTTATGCTCGCGCGACTATATTTTCCCTTGACGGGCCAAGGCACTTTTAGCGGCGGCGATCGTCTTAGGTTCACGATTGTTTTTTTGTTCAAGACTGTTTTCCCCCTACTTTGAGGTGTCATTGATGAAAGCCTGGATCTGTCTGCCGTTGATTGCATTGGTACTTGGTGGTTGTGCTGGCAAGACCGCCTATCGCGACAGCTGCGGTACGCAACTGGATGCGGCCTGGCATGAACTGGATCTGGCCAAGGCCGAAGGTTTTGCGGGAACGGTCAGTTATTCCAAAGCCCTGTCGCTGCTGACCGGGGCCAAGACCCAGCAGCAATTCGAAGCCTTCGAGGGCTGCACCAGAAAAGCCGAGAAGGCCCGTTTCTATATTCGTGAGTCGCGCGCCGGCCGCTGATCGCAAGGTCGCCGTTTGCCGCTAGACTGAAGAGCGCTCTTCAGTTTCCGTCTCGCAGGCGCCTTGGTCGCGCCTGCCAGTCATGCCAGGGCCCGGCCGCAGTCTTTGTGCTGCGGGCCGGGTCATTCGTTTCGGGAGTCAATGATGTCTGCCTTGGTTGATCAGTTGGTGGCTCAGGTGTTGGGGCTGGAGGTGCGCTTGCTGGCGTGCCAGGCGCGTTTGCAGGCGGTGACCGACCCCGAGGCGCTGCACGATCTGCGTACCACGGTGCGCCGCTTGCGCAGCCTGTTGCGAGCACTGCGTGGCTTGCCCGGTGTCGAGCAACTGGAAGCGGCCGCCTCGGCGGTCGGGCAATTGACAACACCGTTACGCGACCGCGAGGTCCTGGCGGCGTACCTGCATCAACATGACTATCATCAGGCCGCGGAGCGCCGCACCACGGGCCTGGCGGACGAGTATCGGACGGTGGCGACAGGCGCTGAACTCAAACAATTGCTGCTGGTGCTGGATGCCTTCCCGCGCTTCCTGCGGGCGGCGCAACATCAGGAACTGTTGCGCGGTTTGCGCAAGCGCATTGAAAAGCGCCTGGCCAAGCAATGGAAAGCACTGGACCAGGCCCTGAATGACCCGGCTCATGACCGGCACCGTTTACGCCTGCTGATCAAGCGGGTGCGCTACGCCGCCGAGGCTTACCCCGAACTTGCCGCGCTGTCGCCCAAGGCGGTCTCGCACTTGAAGGCTGCACAAGGCGCGCTGGGCGACTGGCATGATTGCTGGCAATGGCTGGCCCAGGCCGAACGGCAGGCGGACCTGTTGCCTTGTGTTCCGGTCTGGCACACCACCATGCACGAGGCCGAAGTCCGTTCCGATCGGGTACTCGACAAGCTGAGCTCTGCCTGCTTCCGGAGCTGAAAGGCGTCTGGCGGCTTATCTGTCAGTCTTTTTGGCGGGAATAAGTGCTTTACCCTTGTGTGCTGCTGGTTAAGATCCTCGAATCTTTCCTTTGACCAGAGGTGTTCATGCGCTTTTCCGATTTGCTCGATGCCGTCCGCCAACATCCGTTGGAGCTGTCGATTCCAACCGAGTGGGCGCAGGGGCGGGCCAGTTTCGGCGGATTGGTAGCGGCTTTGCAGTATGAAGCCATGCGCGCAAAAGTCCCCGCCGAGCGTCCGGTGCGTTCGTTGGCGATCACCTTTGTCGGTCCGGTCACCCCCGACGTACCGGTCAGCTTTGAAGTCGAGGTGCTGCGCGAGGGCAAGGCCGTCAGCCAGGTGCTGGGGCGTGCGGTGCAGAACGGTCAGGTAGTGACCCTGGTGCAGGGTAGTTTTGGTGCCTCTCGGCCGTCCGAGGTGACGGTCGTCGCCGAGGAAGCGCCTGCCATGAAACATTGGGACGAATGCCCGGAGCTGCCTTACGTCAAGGACGTGACGCCGGAGTTCATGCGCCATCTGGCAATGCGCTGGAGCATCGGTGGCATGCCGTTCACCGGCAACAAGTCGCGAGACATGGGCGGCTGGGTGCGCCTGCGTGGCGACGTGAAGGAAGAACCCCTGACCGAAGCGCATATCCTTGCATTGGTGGACGCCTGGCCGCCGGCCTTGTTGCCGCATCTGACCAGTGTCGTTCCCGGCAGCACCCTGACCTGGACCATTGAATTCGTGCAGCCGCTGCTGGCGCTGAGCACCCTGGATTGGTGCAAGTACCGGGTGCATATCGAGCATGCCCGTGATGGTTATGGCCATGCGGCCGCGGCACTCTGGAGCGCGGAAGGTCAGTTGATCGCACTCAGCCGGCAGACGGTAACCATCTTCGGCTGACACCCTCTCAATGCCGGTGGCGTTCGCGCCAGGCACGCCACCAGGCGCCGCTGAGAACGAAGCGTGGAAAGGTCACGAATTGTTCCACCAGCAGGCGCTGGACCGCATCCTTACGGTCACTGAACGGTTCGGCGGCTTGCGCCTCCAGGCTGTGGCCGTGACGCTGCAGGCCCAGGGCTGCAATCAGGCCGACCACGCCGATGGCGACGTTGGTGAAGCTCAGACCGAATACCCCTGAAACCAGCAACAGGAAGCCGACGATGAACAGCGGCACCGCAATCAGGTGCAACACCAGGTTGGTCGGGTTGCGGTGGTTATGCGGGTAGGAGCGCCATTGCCAGGCGGGGAGGTTGGGGTCACGTTTACCCATGACGGTGATCCTTGATTCGTAGAAAGCCATGTATCAAGGATAGGTCTCGCGTGGGGCTTCGGCGAATCAAGGCTGGCTATGGGGGCGATAGCTTGGCAAGGGTTTCGCCGCGGCAGAGAGGCTGATCCTGCCGCAACGAAACTCGCGGTTTTAAAGCTTCAACTGACCGATGGCCTTGCTCAACTCTCCGGCCAGGGTCGCCAGTTCGTTGCTGGTGGTCGCCGAGTCGACGGTCTGTTGCACGGTGTTTTCGGTGACGTCGCGAATACTCACCACGGCGCGGTTCATTTCTTCCGCCACCTGACTTTGCTGCTCGGCGGCCACTGCAATCTGGGTATTGCTTTCACGCATCTGCGCCACGGCCGCGGTGATTTCCGCCAGCGCTGCGCCGGCTTCCTGTGCCTGCTGCACGCAATCGTCTGCCTTGAACGAGCTTTCCTGCATGAAGTCCACCGCGTCGCGGGTGCCGGCCTGCAGGGCGGAGACCATCCGGGTGATTTCGTCGGTGGAAGTCTGTACCCGTTTGGCGAGGTTGCGTACTTCATCGGCGACCACCGCAAACCCCCGGCCCATTTCACCGGCGCGCGCCGCTTCGATCGCGGCATTGAGCGCCAGCAGGTTGGTCTGTTCGGCGATGCTGTGGATCACGTTGACCACGCCATTGATCTTCTGACTGTCCTCGGCCAGGCGCTGGATCATCTCGGCGGTCTGTTGCACGCCGGTGGAAAGCCCGGCGATGGACTTCTGCACGCGTCCCACCACTTCCTGGCCACTGCCGGCCAGGGCGTCGGCGGCCTGGGAGCGATCCCGGGTGGCTCCGGCGTGCTGGGCGATGTGATAGACGGTGGCGGACATTTCGTTGATCGCCGTCGCGGCCTGATCGGTTTCGCTTTGCTGGCCCAGCATGCCGTGACGCACGTCGTTCATGCTCGACGCCAGGCGCGCGGCGCCGATATCCAGTTGCCGGGCGGTGTTGGCGACGGTGTTGACCACCCGCTGGTAACCGGCCTGCATCGCGTTGAAGGCATTGGCCATCTGGCCGACCTCGTCGGTGCACGACAACGGCACGCGCGCCGACAGGTCGCCGGTTTTTTCCACATGCAGCATCACATCCTTGAGGGTGTTCAGTTGGCTGAGCAGGAAACGGATCAACAGTTGCGAAGCACCGAGCATCGCCAGCATCAGAATGAACACGGCCACCGCGTATTGGCTGAAGCGTTCGCTGAACACCTGTTGCAGGCTTGGCCCATGAGCAAGCACCGCAACCCGTTGGCTATCGGCCCGGGACAGCACGTATGCGCCGATCAGCGGGTTTTCGCCGAACAGCGGCATTTCATCGAAGGCCACCCACCCATTGGCGTTGCTCAACTCTGGCAGGGAGCGTTGGTCGAGGCTGGGGATCTGGCCGGCAGCGAAGCCCAGCAGGTTTTCAGCATTGGGTAGCGCTTGTCCGGAGGGCCATGCACCGAGCAGGTTGGCCTGGGCCCTGGCGTTGTTTTGTGAGGCCTGGCTACGCGCGTGTTGCTCCAGCTGGACGGCGTACAGGACCAGTAGCAGGGTGGTCACGAAGGCGACTGCATTGACCGCCCAGAACTTGTATTTCAGTGAGATATTGCTGAGCCAGGCACCCATGGAAGGTCTTCTCTGATTAAGCGGAACAGTATTGGCAAGGTGCCATTATTGTGCCGCTATGCAGAGCGTCAAATCTTGATATGCGTCAAGCAATCTCGGGCAAGGCGAAGAAGGCTCGGGCGCTGGCGGTACTGTGGGATGCCAGCTCTTCCTGGCTCTCTCCGCGATGCAGGGCCACCTCGCGCAATACCTCTGTCAGGTAGGCCGGTTCGTTGCGACCGTTCTTCGGTTTGGGGCGCAGGCTGCGCGGCAATAGATAGGGGGCGTCGCTTTCGAGCATCAGGCGGCCGCGGGGAATCTCTCGTACCAGAGGGTGCAAGTGAGTGCCGCGGCGTTCGTCGCAGATCCACCCGGTGATGCCAATGTGCAGATCGAGGTCCAGGTAGTTGAACAGCGCGCGCTGTTCACCGGTGAAGCAATGCACCACCGCAGCCGGCAAGCGGTCTCGGAAATCGCGGACTATTTCCAGCAGGCGCTGGCTGGCGTCGCGCTCGTGGAGGAAGACCGGCAGTTGCAGTTCAACGGCCAGGGCCAAGTGTTCCTCCAGTACTTTTTCCTGTTGCGGGCGAGGGGAGAAGTCCCGATTGAAGTCCAGGCCGCATTCGCCCACGGCTTTGACGCTGCTTTCCTTGAGCAGGCTGCGCAGGCGCTGGGCACTGTCGGCATTCCAGTCGCTGGCGCAATGCGGATGAATACCGGCGGTAGAGAACAGTTGGCGGCCGCTTTCGTCCAGTTGCCGCGACAGCTCGAGCGCCTGTTCGCTGCCTTCGACGCTGGTGCCGGTGAGCACCAATTGGCAGACACCGGCGGCATAGGCTCGGTCCAGTACTGCGCGATGTTTTTCGGCGAAACTCGGGTTGGTCAGGTTGACGCCGATATCGATGAGTTGCATGGTGCTATCTCCGCCTGCGGCCGGAAAGCATATCAGAGCTGTAGATTTATAAGAAAAGCCAAGAACTACAACGAGTTGGAGCTGTCTCTTGATGCCGGGAGAAAGGCCGTGGTTGGTTTGCCCGCCGAGGTTGTGCCAGTCTTTCGCATCTTGTCGGCGCTCTAGGCGCTCTGTTTCTGTCGCCCGATTTTTCGCCAGTGCTCGAAAACTCGGACAGTATTCTTCCCGGAGAGCGGATGACGCGACCCTCGGTTTTGCTAGCGTTGTGCTTGTCGTTGCTGCTGCCCTTGCCGGCGGTCGCGCGCTTGGCCGGCCCTCCGGAAGCCGCCGTAGCGGGCAAGGTCCGCGACCTGGCGGAAATTCGTAGCAGCCGGGTCCTGCGGGTGCTGGTCAACCAGAGTCGCAACAGCTCCGGTGAAGTCCAGGGCCAGGCCATCGGCGTCGAATACCACCGCCTGCGCGCCTTTGAGCAGTACCTCAATGGTCATGCCCGCGACGGGCAGGAAATCAGCCTCAAGATCATCCCCAAAGCCAAGGATCAATTGCTCGGTGCGTTGCAGCGCGGTGAGGGCGACCTGGTCGCTCCGGGAGAGTTGCTGGAGGCGCTGCCGGGGCAAGCGGTAAGCCCCAGTGAGCCGGTCGCCAGCAACGTGCCGTTGCTGCTGGTGGGAATCAAGGGTGAGCGGCGCTACACCCGACTTGAACAACTCTCCGGCAAGACCCTGGCGCTGACCACAGGCAGCGCCGCCGGGGAGGTGGTGAGCCAGATCAATCAGAAGCTGGCGCTGCATAAGCTGGCGCCGATCAAGGTCGAGTGGGTCGATCCGAGCCTGGCAGTCGAAGATGTCCTGGAAATGGTCCAGGGCGGGATCTTTCACCTGACCATCGTCGAGAAACCCATTGCCGAGCGCTGGGGCAAGGTCCTGCCGAAGCTGCGTTTCGATCGGCAACTGGTCATCAGCGAGCCAGGCGAGGAGCACTGGTTCGTGCGGCGCGACGCCTCGATGCTGCGGGCGAGCATCGATCGTTTCCTGAAGGTCTACAAGGCGCCGGCGGATCAGGACGTTGCCTTCTTGCGTATCTATCGGCGCCTGTATCAGGTGCATAACCCTTTGACCCGGGCCGACCGCCAGCGCCTGGAAAAGCTGCGCCCGGTATTACAGAAGCATGCCGATGCGCAGAGCATGGACTGGTTGAACCTGGCGGCCCTGGCCTTCAAGGAGTCGTCGTTGCAACCCACTGCCAGGAGCGGCAGCGGCCCGACCGGCCTGATGCAGATCACCCCGTCAGCCGCCCAGCGGGTAGGGGTCAATAACATTCAGACTCTTGATAACAATGTGTTGGCCGGAGCCAAGTACCTGGCATTGATCCGGCGCAAGTTCTTTTCCAGCCCCAAGCTCAACGAACGCGAGCGCATGGCGTTCGTCTTGGCGGCCTACAACATGGGGCCGGAGCGTGTGCAGGGGATGCGGACCGAGGCCCGGCGGCGCGGGCTGAACCCCAATCAGTGGTTTTTCCAGGTCGAGCGCATTGCCATGGAACAGGTCGGAATGGGCGCCGTCAGCTATGTTAATAGCGTCAACAAATACTATTTGGCGTTTGACCGGGAACGCGAATCGTTGGAGCCGCAAGCGCGTAAGGTCGTCTCACGAAAATAATCGAAAAAATAGATTGTTATCTTGCTATTTTTGCACTTTTAACATGAATTTTTATGATTAATATAGCGACCCAATACCCAACACCACAAAGGACTACACAGCATGAGCACACTGATCAAAACCGTACTGAGCACCCGTGCAGGCTATGGCCTGACGGTCCTGCGAGTTTTTGTCGGCATCATTTTCGCCGCACACGGCGCGCAAAAGCTTTTTGGCCTGTTTGGCGGTTACGGATTGGCAGGGACGGCACAGTGGATGGAGAGCATCGGCCTGGCGCCGGGGCATTTGATGGCGTTGCTGGCGGGCGGTACCGAGTTCTTTGGCGGTCTGGCGCTGATTATCGGTCTGTTGGCACGTCCTGCCGCACTGGGGTTGAGCTTCACCTTGCTGGTGGCGATTTTCTCCGTACACATCAGCAATGGCCTGTTCATGGCGAACAATGGTTATGAGTTCGCCCTGGCTCTGCTCGGCGGCACCATTGCGGTTCTGATCGAAGGCGCGGGCAAGTTGTCACTCGATGCCGCGATTGCCAAGTAACTTCCGGCAAACACTCAAAGGCCCGCTTGTAGCGGGCCTTTTTCGTTGCTGATTTCGTTGTGGGGGATTCTTGACACTACCCGGTCGGCTTCTCTAGGATTGTTGCCCATGCGCCGATTTAAACAGCTACTTGCGGGGCGCCAGGTGATTCGGAATATCACCGATAGAAGCTCTACAGGCTTCGAAATACCGCTAAAGCGCTGGTTCGGTGTTGCCTCTCACCTGCCCGGCAGAAAATTGAGGCAGAGACACGACACGATGAATGCACTCCACCCTCCCGTACGCCTTGCGCCAATCACGGCGAATCTTGTTCAGCGCAATCCAAAAATTCTTCTTGGCGGTACACACCAGCCGACACTGCTGCGTTATCTCGATGGCTGGCCACGTCGCAGCACAGGCCCTTCAGCCTTTCTGATCCAGTTCATTGAAGATGGCGAGTCCCTGGCACGTTTTGCCAACGACAGTTTTGACCTTGCGGTGATACAGGCCCCCAGTGCGGAAAATGCCGCCGAAGTCATCCGACATCTGACCCGCGTGGCTCGACAGGGGCTGATCACCCGCAGGTAAGTAGCGTAGGGGATCAATCCGGCTGTCGAGGTGGGTGTTTCCTGAGGCTTCTGAATCCTGGCTGAAGGCTCCATCGATATCAGGGCTTCAAACGACGGAGTTGCGTTTGGCCAGCTCCGCCAGTGCTACCAGATTGGAAACGTTGAACCGTTTTAGCAGCCTGACCTTGTAGGTACTCACCGTCTTGTGGCTGATCAGCAGCGCATCCGCGATTTTCTGATTATTCAGGCCGCTTGCCAGCAGTTTCAGGACGGTGATTTCCCGGTCGGTCAGTTGGGCAATCAAGACACTTTCCTGGCAGGCGGCGTTTGTATTCTGTTGCAAGGTGCTGATCGTATCTTCGGGGAAGTAGCTATACCCCGATAGGATGGCTTTTACCGCATTAGCCAGTTCGTTCAGGTTATCGTTCTTGCACAGGAAGCCGGCTGCACCGGCCTGCAAACAGCGCAAGGCGAAATTCTTGGAGTTGCTGGAGGTCAGCACCAGCGTCTTTATCGGCAGTCCAGCGGACTTTATGTGGGAAATAACGGAAAACCCGTCGAGGTTGGGTATGTTCAAGTCCAGGATGAGCAGGTCCGGAAGATGCTTGCGTACCAACTGGACAGCGTCCGCGCCATTGTCCGCTTCGGCGACGATGTTGTGTTCATGAGGCTCCAGAACGGTTCTTATTGCGAGTCGAATCAACGGATGGTCGTCGACGATGATGATACTTCCCATGCAAGGCATCTCAATATTTAGGTGGAGGGTGCTTTTCGTATTTTATCCGAGCACTCTGAAAACTAAATCAGACGAATCTGATAGTTGTCATTGAGTGTCTAAGTTATGGTTGAGCACAGTTTTAATCTGGAAAAGACTAGCTCTCCATGCACGTTATTATCTTTAGACCGGCCCAGCTTAAAGGCTCCTGGTTATTTAATCTGCTTTTGCGTCTTGATCGTTTCATTTATTGGTTTGCCCCTTCTCTGGCTATGTTGACGGGGGCAGCTGGCATCGCGTTGTGTTTTCTAGCCTGGCAGCAGCAACTGATATTGACAGGGGTAGGTGGAGCACTCCTGATACTGATGGCAGCAGGAATAACCATGCTCTGGTCGAATTATGAGTGGTGGCTGTTTAAGCTCAGCCCGCAGAAAGGGTTGAATATTCCTCTTAAGTAAAATCTGAGCTGAAATATTGATGCAGTAATTTTATCTGTCATGTTTTTAAAATATTTCAATGTGACTCTCGTCGCTGTGTGATTCGGCGGCTTGTCGATGGTATCGGATAGTTCTACTTGAGGATCGGAAATGTCTGGTTTCCGGTTAGGTGTTGTAAGGTGTATTTTTTGCTCCTTGCGATATATATAACGGAGCCTGAGCCAGTGATGCTGCTACGAACTATTTCCATTAAAAATGCAGAGCAGGAAGTGCTGAACGGTGCGGTGCTTTGTAGCTTTGCAATTCCTATGCTGAGCCATAATTTTCTTGCTTATAGCTTGAATGAGGGGGCTGAAGTTGGAGAGTCGCGAGTTTATCTGGCGATGCTAAATAAGGCGGGGAAGAGTTATTCACTGAGCTCGATTGAGGCCGAGGAAGATTGGCGTCAGGTTATTCAAGTCTTCAAGGATATAGTCACCCATGCGAGCCTGCCTGAGGGGCGACAGCAAGGTGCTGGTAGTAGTACCGATATTCCTTACCATCTGATTGACCTTAAGGATTGTGTGATACCGACAGGAAACCTATCGGATCATCGTTCACTCACCATCAAGAAAAATCTGGTGATGAAGCTTATCTCGTCAGAAGCCTCGGTTGCTTGCCTGCCTGCAATTGACAGCGCTGAACTCGGAGTTCCTGCGCTCGATGCCTCTATTTTGATGACTTCTCAATCTACTCCTGCTGCACAGGCTGTCGCGGAGTGTATAGAAGATGAGGTTTCTGATTCGAATGAGCATTGCTCGCCAGGAAACGTTGAGGATCTTGGAGGCGATGCACTCGATGGTGCTCCATCCGGGTTCGCTTCGATTGGAAATCCAGAAGAGCTCTCTCAAAAAACAGAAGAAGCTGAGACTGAAGTAGAGAAGGTTCTTACTGATGTTTCATTATTTACCGAGAGTTTTCAACACGATATGACTGAAATGCTGACTGCGAATACCGAAAAATATGTCGACTCCTCTGAAAGTGATGCTCCCTTGTCTGGCCATTTGACGCCTGAGGTTGTCGCTGACCACTCTGCCAACTCGGAGGCCGACATTGGACGCCTGTCCCAAGGTATACAGAGCACATTGGCTGGCTTGGCGGAGGTGGTTCGCGATTTGGCCTCGGAGGAAGAGATGAAGTTAATCCAGAGTGATGAGTTCGACCTGTCGATATCTGACAGTGTTCCAACTTTGATGGATAGGCAGGTTCAGGCTACCGCAGATATTGATCAATCCGCTCAAGTTGCTAGGAATGTAACACGGGATGAGGTGGCTGATTGCCCAATTCCCTTAGAGATCTCATTGGATGAAGCACAGTTTCTGATGGCGACGCTTCCTGAGGCTGAAACTGCGCTTCAGGGGGCGGATACCGATCATCTACTTCTTGATGTGGAAAGCACTTTGTCGAATCTTGCACTTATGGCGCAGGAGTTGACGCAGCAAAAATTGGTTGCGGTGAAACAACAGGAAGCTTTGGAGCTTTTGAAGGAACAGTTGCAAGAGCGAGAGCGTAAACTTCATGAAAAAGATGAGCACCTGCGCCAGCTACAAAGTCAGCTTCAGCAAGAGAAGATCGCGATCGATAAGTCCGCTGAGCATAATTCCCGAGTGATTGCGGAACGCAGTGCTGCGCTTCAACAGCTGGCTGAAAGTGTTGAGTCCAGAGAGCGAAGTGTTGCCCGGCGCTCTGAACTAATGCAGCTTGAGCAGCAACGTCTTGATGAAATTTCCGCTAAGCAAAGTATCCGCGCAGCCGAACTGGAAAAGAGAGACATCGGAATCCAGCAAAAAAATGCAGAGCTGGTAGAAAGGTTAACGCAGTTGTCCAGCACCCGTAAGAAACTCAGCAATATTGTAAAAGGCTTCAATGAGACGGTGACCTTCAATAATAGCCTGCATAGCATATCCAGTACATTGCTCAGCGATGATGAGTAAAGCGCTTCTGCTGGAATTACAGTTCTCTTTTTTAGTGTATTGGGTATTTCAATAAAGCCGTATTTGACCTGTGTGAAAAGGCGGATAGTGCAGTCAGACGGTGCAAACTGGAGAGGACTGATGGGGCGTATCCGGGTTTAGATATGTGCATTCTGATGTGGATTCGCACGTGGGTTTGATGCCCTATTGACCAAGCGCGACCGCTTTTTCGTACAACGCCCAAGCGGTAGTGTTATCGGCTTGTTCATTCTGGATAGGGTATCCCCGTGAGGAGGTGTGCTGCAGGTGGATTTATCTCGCTTGGCATTGGTTCTCAAGGTCTCGATTCAACCATAATGCTGAACTGCTCATAAGGCTCTGCATGGGGGATTTAACCAATTGAGTACCAAGCTCATTACGCAGGAAGGTTTCGAGGCTCTGAAAAACGAGCTGGATTACCTGTGGCGGGAGAAGCGTCCGGATGTGACGCAGAAAGTCACCTGGGCGGCCTCCCTGGGGGACAGGAGTGAAAATGCGGACTATCAATACAACAAGAAACTCCTGAGGGAAATTGACCGTCGGGTTCGCTACTTGCGCAAGCGACTCGAAGACATGAAGGTCGTGTCTTATTCGCCGGAGCAGGAGGGCCGGGTGTTCTTCGGCGCCTGGGTTGATATCGAGAACGAAGAGGGCGAAACCAAGCGCTTCCGTATCGTCGGTTATGACGAGATATACGGGCAGAAGGATTACATCTCCATCGATTCGCCCATGGCCCGGGCACTCTTGAAGAAAGAAGTCGGCGACGAGGCGATAGTGCAGACGCCCGGCGGAGAAATGTGCTGGTGGATCAATCAGATCGAATACGTGAAATGACCTGCCTGCGAGGGGCTTACCCCTCGCGAAGTACTGTCAGCGGGCTGGCATTCAATGCCCGGCGCGTTCCATAGACACCGGCACCTCCGATCAGCAGAGCTCCGATAATGGGCAGGAGCAGCAGCCAGGGATGTGGATGCCAGGGCAGGTCGAAGGCAAAGCGATAGAGCACCAGGCTCACCAATTCCGATCCCAATGCGGCCAGTAGCCCGCTGACGGCTCCCAGCAGCCCGAACTCGATACGCCGGGCCTTGACCAGTAATTGTCGTTCCGCCCCCAGCGCCCGTAGCAGGGCGCCCTGACGAATACGCTCGTCCAGGGTGGCCTGCAGTCCGGAAAACAGCACGGCCATGCCGGCGGCGAGTACGAACAACAGCACGTATTCCACGGCCAGGGTGACCTGGGCCAGGATGCTGCGCAGTTGTTCGAGCAAGGCCTCCACTTGCAGGATGGTCACTGCCGGGAAGGCCCTGGACAGCTCGACCACCTGCTGGTCGTGGCCCGCAGCCAGATAGAAGCTGGTCAGGTAAGTGGCAGGCAAATCCCGCAGCGTGCCCGGCTGAAAGATCATGAAAAAGTTGGGCTGGAAATTGTCCCAGTTGATTTCCCGCAGGCTGGTCACCCTGGCCTCGCGATTGACTCCGCCGACGCTGAACGTCATCTGGTCGCCAAGTTTGAGTTTCAGGCTTTCGGCCACTTGGGCCTCGACCGAGACGCCAGGCAAATCCCCTTCGGGCTGTTGCGCCCACCACGAGCCGCTGGTGATCTTATTGCCTTCTGGCAGATCCGCGGCCCAGGTCAGGCTCAAGTCCCGCTGTACGGCGCGGTCGCCACTGGAGTCCTTGCTGACGATTTCCCGGACCGGTTCGCCGTTGATGCTGATCAGCCGCCCTGGTACTACCGGGTACAGCGGCGCGGAAGGGGCGGAAAGCGCCACCAGCTTGTCGGTGAAGGCCTGCTTGTCCGCGGGCAGGATATTCAGGGCGAAATAGTTCGGCGCGTTTTTGGGCAACTGGTTTTGCCAGGTGTCGAGCAGTTCTCCACGCAACAGCGCAATCAGGGCCATCGATAGCAGGATCAAGCCGAAGGCCAGGGATTGTCCGGCAGCGGCCAAGGGATGCCGCAGTAACTGGCCCAAACCCAGGCGCCATGGCAGCGACGCCTTGGCCAGCAAGCGACGCAGACTTTGCAGGGCCAGCAGCAGTAATCCACCCAGAACCAGGGCGGCAATGACGCCGCCACCGAGCAAGGCGAAGGTCAAGAGCAGATCCAGGCTCAGGCGCCACATGATCAGGCCCAGGGCCAGCAGGGCGGCGCCATAAACCATCCAGGTGCTTGGGGGGATCGGCAGCAGGTCACGACGCAACACCCGCAAGGGCGGGACACGCCCCAGCGCCGCCAAGGGCGGCAGGGCGAACCCCCCAAGCGCCACCAGGCCGGTACCGATACCGGCGACGGCGGGGAGCAATCCGCCGGGAGGCACATCGGTTGGTAGCAGGTCATGCAGCAGATAAAACAGCCCAAGCTGGGCGAGCCAGCCGAGCAGCGCACCGACGATGCTGGCCAGGATGCCGAGCAGGGCCAGTTGCAAGGTGAACAGCAGCATGGTTTCCCGGCGGGACAAGCCCAGGCAGCGCAGCAGCGCGCTGGCGTCGAAGCGGCGGGAGGCGAAGCGCGCGGCGGACAGGGCAACTGCCACGCCTGCCAGCAGCACCGCCACCAGGCTGGCCATGTTCAAGTAGCGTTCCGCCTTGCCCAGGGCTCCGCCGATCTGGCGGTTGCCATCTCGGGCATCCTGCAGGCGCTGATTGGCCGCCAGGCCAGGCTTGATCAATTGGCGATAGGTTTCCAGGGCGCTTCCCGGGCCGCGCCAGAGTTCCTTGTAACTGACCCGGCTGCCGGGTTGCACCACGCCGGTGGCGTTCAGGTCGCTCAGGTTGATCAGTACCCTGGGTGTCAGGCTATAGAAGTTGCCGGCGCGATCCGGTTCGTAAGTCAGTACCCGGCTCAGGCGCAGGGTTTTCATCCCGACGTCGATGCTGTCGCCGATTTTCAGGTCCAGCGCGGTCAACAATCGGGCTTCGACCCAGGCTTCGCCTGGTTGTGGACCGCCGCCGATTTCTTCCGCCGCGTAAGGGGCCGGGGCACTTTTCAGTTGACCGCGCAGCGGGTAGGCGTCGTCCGCGGCCTTGATACTGGACAGCTGGATGCCATTGTCGGTGGCGATCACACTGGAGAACTCCACCACCTGCGCATGTTGCAGGCCCAGTTCCCGGCCGCTTTGGATCTGTTCGGTCCTTGCCGGAGAGCTGCTTTCCAGCAGCAGGTCCGCGCCGAGAAACTCCGTGGCGCGCAGCAGCATCGCGCCGTTGAGACGCGCGCCGAAATAGCCGATGGCAGTGCTGGCGGCTACCGCCACTACCAGGGCGAAGAACAATACCCGCAGTTCTCCGGCGCGGGCGTCGCGCAGAAGTTGGCGAATGGCAAGGCTGAACAGGCGCAACAGCGGCAGGCGTGCCATCAAGGCTCCAGGGGGGCGACCAGCAGGCCGGCTTCAAGGCGGATCAGGCGCCGGCAACGATGGGCCAGGCGTTCATCGTGAGTGACCAGGACCAGCGTCGTGCCGCTTTCCTTGTTCAGATCGAACAGCAGGTCGCTGATGCGCTCACCGGTGTGGCTGTCGAGGTTGCCGGTCGGCTCGTCGGCGAACAGCACGTCAGGCTCGGCGGCGAAGGCGCGGGCGATGGCTACCCGCTGTTGTTCGCCACCGGAGAGCTGGCGAGGCGAATGGCTCAGGCGTTGCCCGAGCCCGACGCGCTGGAGCAGTTCGGTCGCTCGCTCGCGGGCATCCCGGCGGCCATCCAGCTCCAGGGGCAACATGACGTTCTCCAGGGCATTGAGGCTGTCGAGCAGTTGGAACGACTGGAAGACGAAGCCCACATGCTCGGCGCGGATTCGGGCGCGCTGGTCTTCGTCCAATGTGCCCAGGCTGCGACCGGCCAGGGTGACCTCACCGCTGCTGGGCAGGTCGAGACCGGCCAGCAGGCCGAGCAGGGTGGATTTTCCGGAGCCGGAACTGCCGACGATGGCCAGGCTGTCGCCTTTGTTCAGTTCCAGGCTGAGTTCGTGCAGGATGGTCAGTTCACCTTCCGCGCTGGGAACCACTTTGCTAAGGTTCCGCGCAGTGAGAATGCTTGCGCCCATGGAGAATCCGATGCGTGTGTGGTTTTTGAGTGCTGGCCTGGCCTTGATGTGCATGGCCCAGAACGCAGCGGCGGGTACAGTCCTGATCGTTGGCGATAGTATCAGCGC
>LNAP01002354.1_pt1 | contig 19025 bp, 20 predicted proteins | sample 602601 | NCBI WGS metagenome assembly LNAP01 (sample SAMN02440304, study PRJNA202911) | soil metagenome | biome: Subtropical and temperate rainforests or woodlands; isolation source: soil samples (1 kg each in a 20% v/v slurry with milli Q water) were... ...
ATGTGCGGCCAACCGGTACGCGCATCGATCAGCCGCAAGGCGACGGGGGCAATAGTGCATCGCTCCCCGGGGAGAGCACGAAGGACACCGTGAAAACCATCGCGCAGGGAAGGCCGGGCGACCGGCAACACCTGTCGTCCACCCCGTGCGCGTTTTTCGCACACGCGGGACTTCGGGTGCCAGCCGGCGCCCGGCCTTCCCTGCGCCCTTGCTTTCAGAGGGTGCGAGACCAAAGCAAAGCTCGGGCAAAACAAGCCGCGAGAACGCGAAGCTGTGTGCGAGCTATCATTGAACAACGATCTCGTGCCCCGGAGGCAGCGCAGCGCGTCGCGGGTGCGAGCTCCCGGGGCCTCGTCAAGGATGGCCTCGGCTATATCGCGCGCGTCGCGCTGCCTTATCTCATGATCATGGTCGGCTTCGTGCTGTTGCTGACGATGTGGCCGGCATCGTCACGATTTTACCGCGGGCGCTGTACGGGTAGCTGCGAACGAGAAGCGGCTGCAACGTTCGTGCGATCTAAGTTGGCGATGCGCGACCGCGAACGCCTGCGACATCGAGACGGACCTTGACCATCCAGCGGTTGCTGCGGCTCTGCGGTTTCTCGCATGGGATGCGTTTTTGCCGAAAACCGTGCGCCAAATGTGTTTTCATTGCTCGGTTCGTTGCTCTGTATTCAGGCAAACTAAATCCTTTGGCGCTTACCTGAAGTTCACAGGTTCGATTTTCGCGAATGCCATTTTGGAGGCTCCCATGCGGACCAATCTTCCGGTCACGGCCGTCGAATATCCGATTACCGATGAGACCCTCATCGTCTCTCGCACTGATACGAAAGGAAAGCTGACCTACTTCAACGATCAGTTCGTCGAAGCGGCGGGGTTTTCCGAGGCGGAGTTGATGGGGCAGCCTCACAACATCATCCGCCATCCGGACATGCCGTCAGCAGCCTTCGAAGATCTGTGGGCGACGCTCCAGCAGGGCAAGCCGTGGTCCGGTGCCGTGAAGAATCGACGCAAGAACGGCGACTTCTACTGGGTGTTGGCAACCACCTCTCCCATTCGGGAGAACGGGCAGATCGTCGGCTATAGCTCCATCCGCACCAAGTTGCCGGCCGATCAGCGCGCCGAGGCGGAGCAGGTGTACGCGATGATCCGCGAGAACCGGGCACACGCCTACCGGCTGGATGCCGGCGTCATTCGGCGACGTTCGTTGCTTGACCGACTTGCCATTTTCAACGGTACGCTGAATGCGCGCCTCGTCACGCTTGTCGCAGCCCTGCTGTTTTTGCTCCTGGCGATTGGAGGAGCGGGCCTGCTGGGCACGCGCGAGAGCAATGTCAGGATGAAATCGATCTACGAGGATCGGGCGCTGCCGCTCGCACAGCTCTTCGAGATCAATGACCGAATGAGGGACAACACGGCTCTGCTGTTCGAAGCCGCCTCCAACGGCGCAGCCGGAAAGCCCGTCGGTGAGGTTGCGACCAGGGTCGGCGCCAATCTGGACAAGGTCGGCAAGGTCTGGTCCGAATACATGGCAACTTACCTCACGCCAGAAGAAAAGGGTGTCGCCGATACCTTTACGCCGAAGCGGGCGAACTATGTCGAGAGAGGATTGAAGCCGGCGCTGTCGCTTCTATCGCAGCAGAAGTACGTGGAGCTTGCTGCCGCCCTCGCGGGCCCAGCCCGCGAGCTGTACGACGCGGCCAAGGCCGATCTGGACAAGCTGGTGGAAATTCAGGTCAGAGAGGCCAAGGCGGAGTACGATGCGGCGACATACGAGTATGGCTGGCTGATCGGCATCGCCCTGGCGCTCCTGGCCCTGAGCGTCACCGTCGCCGGGCTCCTCAGCCGTCAGACCATTCGCGCCATCATGCGCCCGCTCCAGCGGCTCAATGATGCAATGCTGAGCGTCAACGCTGGCAAGCTCGACAACCGCATCGTCGTCGAACGGGACGATGAGCTCGGTGTGGCTCTCAGAAACCTGCAGACGTTGCAGGCGATCGTCCGGTTCGACCGCGATGAGCTCGGCGCGACGCAGAGGCGGTCGGCTGCCCAGCGGAAGGTCGAGATGATCAAGCTCGCCGGCAGCTTCGAAAGCGCGGTGGGCGAGATCATCGAAACCGTCTCGTCGGCCTCGACCGAGCTTGAGGCCTCGGCAAACACGCTGACCTCGACCGCGGAGCGCGGCGAGAAGCTTGCGACGACGGTCGCGGCGGCTTCCGAAGAAGCCTCCACCAACGTGCAGTCCGTCGCGAGCGCGACGGAAGAGCTGTCGTCCTCCGTCAACGAAATCGGCCGCCAGGTTCAGGAGTCGGCGCGGATGGCGAATGAGGCAGTCGAGCAGGCCCGCCTCACCGATCAGAAGGTCGGCGAACTCTCCATGGCGGCAGCGCGGATCGGCGACGTCGTGGAGCTCATCAACACGATCGCGGGCCAGACCAATCTGCTCGCATTGAACGCAACGATCGAGGCCGCGCGGGCGGGCGAAGCCGGCCGTGGCTTTGCCGTCGTGGCCTCCGAAGTGAAGGCCCTGGCCGAGCAGACCGCCAAGGCCACCGGCGAGATCTCCCAGCAGATCGCGGGCATTCAGGGCGCCACCCAAGATTCGGTCAATGCCATCAAGATGATCAGCAGTACGATCAAGTCCTTGTCGGAGATCTCCTCGACCATCGCGGCGGCGGTCGAGGAGCAGGGCGCGGCGACCCAGGAAATTGCGCGCAATGTCCAGCAGGCTGCTCAAGGCACGCATCAGGTCTCATCGAACATCAGCGACGTCCAGCGTGGCGCCACCGAAACAGGCTCTGCCTCCGCGCAGGTGCTCGACGCGGCGCAAGCGCTTTCAAGCGACAGTAACCGGCTGCGAACGGAAGTCGGTCGCTTTCTCGACAGTGTCAGGGCCGCTTGAGCGTACGCCGATCTGTTGCAAGTCGTTGTCCCGCGTTCGTGGGGACAACGACTTGATCGACGGCGCGCGGCGGCGTTCAGTTCGCCTATGCCGCCGCCTTCTTGCGCGCGAGCTCTGCCTTGTACAGCTCGAACTCTTCCGCAACCGCCTTTGCGACCGACGACCGCTGGCGCAGGCGCTCGTAATAGGCCTTCACGTTCGGCCATTTCGCGAGCTCGATCGGCGGCGTCGCCATGGTCCAGTTGATGACCGTGACGAGGTAGGCGTCAGCGACGCTGAAATGGTCGAGCAGGAAGTCGCGCCCCTTCAGGTAATTGTCGAGATAGTCGAGCCGCGACAGGTTTTTCTCCAGCACATAGGCCTTCGCTTCTTGCGGCGCCTTGCGATCGAGCACAGGCACGAACAGCCCCTTGTGCAACTCGGTGCCAATGAAGCACAGCCATTGATGCAGCCTCGTACGATCGATGCCCTCGGCGGCGCCGAGCCCCGATTGCGGGAAGCGGTCGGCGACGTATTGCAGGATCGCGGCGTTCTCGGTCAGGATCACGCCCTCGTCGGTGCGCAACGTCGGCACCAGGCCGATCGGATTGACGGCGCGGAAGTCGGAGCCGTCGCTCAGCACGGTCTTGGTCGGCGGGTCGACCTCGAGATAGTTCGCCTCGGCACCGGCTTCGTACAGCGCGACGCGTGTTGCCATCGAACAGGCGAGGGGCGAGAAATAGAGATCCATCTGTAGCCTCCTTGGGCAATTCTTGCGGTTTCGCTCAACCTGGCCAGATTGATTTTTGTACCATCTTGCATAATATGGGGCCGGTCAAGGATTAGTTTGCGAAATGGTACAAAAATCGAAGCCACCAGCTGCCGCCAGCGAACCCGAGCGCCGCGGCGAACCTAAGCGCCGCGGACGCCCGCGCGCCTACGAGCCTGAAGTTGCCCTCGGCAAGGCGCTGGATCTGTTCCGCAGGCAGGGGTTTGCCGCGACCTCGCTCGATGATCTCAGCGAAGCGACCGGGATGAATCGCCCGAGCCTGTATGGTGCCTTCGGCGACAAGCGCGAGCTCTACATCAAGAGCTATCAGCGCTACCGCGAGGAAGCGCGGGCTTCCATGGCTGCGATCTTTCGCGAGGAAATGCCGGTGCGCCAGCGGCTGGAGCGCATCTTCGCCTCCGCGCTGAACATCTATCTGTCCGGCGAGACCGGTCCGCGCGGCTGCTTCACAGTCGTGACCGCGGCGTCGGAAGCCGTTGGCGATCCCGAGATCCGCGCCATGGTGCTCGACGGTCTCACCGAGCTCGACAAGGCCTTTGCGAACTGCTTCCGCCGCGCCAAGGAGAAGGGCGAATTGCCGGAGAGCACCGATCCAGCGGTGTTGGCGCAGGTCGCATCAGCCACCGTCCACACCATCGCCATCCGCTCGCGCGCCCGCGTGCCGCGCAAGGATCTCGAAGCAATCGTGAAGGGCGCGATCGACGTGATGGTGGGCACCGGCGCTAAAACCTAAGCTGTCGTTCCGGACAAGCGCAGCGGTGGGGATGCTGAATGAGCCCTAATACCCCCTGGTCCGGTCCACCACGTTCTCCAACGCACCGCCGGCCTCGAAGCGCGCGATCTGCTCGGCGACATAGGCCGAGATCGCGTCTGCGTCGGTGTCGGCTGCGTTGTGCGGCGTCAGCACCACCTTGGGGTGGGTCCAGAACCGGCTGTCCGCCGGCTGCGGCTCCTGCACGAAGACGTCGAGCGAGGCGGCGCCCAGCGTGCCGTCGTCGAGGCAGGCGAGGATGTCGGCTTCGTTCTGCAAGCCGCCGCGGCCGGCATTGATCAGCACCGGCGCGCCCAGCGGACTGTTGCGGTTGAGCCTGGTGAAGACGTCGCGGTTGAGGATGCCGTGTGTCTCCGGCGTCAGCGGCAGCAGCGACACCAGGATGTCGGTCTTGCGCAGGAAGGCATCCATGCCTGCGGTGCCATGGAAGCATTCGACGCCATCGATCGCGCGCGGGCTCCTGCTCCAGCCGGCGACACGGAAGCCGAGCCGGCGCAGCACGTCGGCTGCATCCGCCCCCAACGTGCCAAGCCCCATGACGCCGACCGTGACCGCGCTCGCCGGCCATTGATATTTCGGCTCCCAGCGTTTCGCGCGCTGCGAGTCCCGCAAATACAGCTCCTGACGGTGGTGCATCAGCACGTGCAGCACGACATATTCGGTCATGCGGCCGGTCAGGTCGGGCACCGCGACGCGGACCAGGGGCACATCAGGCAGGCTCTTGTCCGCCATCAGCGCATCGACGCCGGCGCCGAGATTGAAGATCGCCCGCAGATTGGGGAAAGTGCCGAGATCGCCCGGCACCGGCTTCCACACCGTGGCATAGTGCACCTCGGCCGGATCGAGCGTGGAATCCGGCAGCAGCACCACGCGACGGCCGCCGCAGACGGCCTCGAACCGGGCCTTCCAGCGCTCCGGCAGCCAGTTCTGCTGCGTGCTGTTGATCAGGACGGCCAGGGTGCCTTTGGTCATTCGAAGTGCCTCGTCGGGTTCCGCTTACAAAGGCCCTCCTTGGCACGATCTGCCGGACATTTCCTGCAAATTATTTCCGCAGCGCTGTCGGGGCGGGGCATATTGGCGCGTCTTCAAATCAAGCCTTCGAGGAAAGCGCCGCCTATGCTTTACGCCATTCTTTGCTATCACGATGAGGACTTCGTCGGCTCCTGGAGCAAGGAGCAGGACGAGGCCGTGATGAAGAAGCTCGCCGTGGTGCAGGAGAAGCTCACCCAGCAGGGCCGGCTCGGGCCGGTGGCGCGACTGCTGCCGACCACGGCAGCGGCGACCTTGCGCAAGGAAGATCCGCCGCTGGTCCTGGACGGCCCCTATGCCGAGACCAAGGAGCAGTTGCTCGGCTTCTACATCGTCGACTGCAAGAATCTCGACGAGGCGCTTGACGTCGCGCGCGATCTTGGTGCTGCCAATCCCGGTGGCGCCTATGAGGTGCGTCCCGTCGGCGTGTTCCGGCCTGGAGGACTTTCCACGTGAGCGAGGCCGACACCGCCTGGATCGAGACCGCGCTGACCTCGGCGCGACCCCAGGCAGTCGGCGCGCTGCTGCGTTATTTCCGCGATATCGACACCGCCGAGGAGGCGTTCCAGAACGCCTCCCTGCGCGCACTCAAGACCTGGCCGCAGAACGGGCCGCCGCGCGATCCTGCGGCCTGGCTGATCATGGTCGGCCGCAATGCCGCCATCGACGAGGTGCGCCGCACCCGCAAGCAGTTGCCGCTGCCGGAGGACGACCAAGCGATTTCCGATCTCGACGATGCCGAAGGCGCGCTGGCCGAACGGCTGGACGGCTCGCACTACCGCGACGACATTCTGAGGTTGATGTTCATCTGCTGCCATCCGCAGTTGCCGGCGACGCAGCAGATCGCGCTGGCGCTGCGCATCGTCTCGGGCCTCACGGTGAAGCAGATCGCGCGCGCCTTCCTGGTCTCGGACGCGGCAATGGAGCAGCGCATCACCCGCGCCAAGGCGAAGGTCGCGGAGGCCGGCACGCCGTTCGAAACGCCCGGCGCAATCGAGCGCTCCGAGCGGCTCGCCGGTGTCGCGGCGATGATCTATTTGATCTTCAACGAGGGCTATTCGGCGAGCGGCGACACCGCGGAGATCCGCAAGCCGCTCTGCGAGGAGGCCATCCGACTGGGGCGCCTGCTGCTCAGGCTGTTTCCGAGCGAGCCGGAGATCATGGGGCTCACGGCGCTCAGCTTGCTGCAGCATGCGCGCAGTGCCGCGCGCTTTGCCGCGGACGGCTCGCTGATCCTGCTGGACGACCAGGACCGCTCGCTGTGGAACGGCACCATGATCGCGGAAGGGCTGGCGCTGATCGACAAGGCGATGCGCCATCGCCGCAGCGGGCCCTATCAGATCCAGGCCGCGATCGCCGCGCTGCATGCCCGCGCGGCGACGCCGGAGGAGACCGACTGGGCGCAGATCGACCTGCTCTACGGCGCGCTCGAGGTCGTGCAGCCGTCTCCTGTGGTGACGCTCAACCGCGCGGTCGCGGTCGCCAAGGTGCGCGGGCCGCAGGCCGCGCTCGATCTGATCGAGCCGCTGGCCTCGAAGCTCGCCAACTATTTCCATTTCTACGGCGTGCGCGGCGCCTTCCTGATGCAGCTCGGCCGCAACGACGAGGCGTGCGTCGCCTTCGACCGCGCCATCGCGCTTGCCAACACCTCCGCAGAAGCCGCCCACATTCGCATGCACATCGATCGCCTGATCCGGGACAGCCAGCCGAAGCAGGCCAATGGCGGCGCCAGGCAGGGCGCGAAGGCGACGTGACACCGGGGACGACGCAGGAAAAATCTCACGTCGAGTTGTCGGCCCCGGCTCCCTCGCATCGTCCTAGGTCCGTATCCACGGAGCCATCCATGCTGAAAGCCATTGCCATCATCGCCATCGTGCTCGCCGCCGGCATAGCCGGGGTTCTCGCCTTCGCCTTGACGAAACCCGACACGTTCCGCGTCGAGCGCAGCCTCGCCGTGAAGGCGCCGGCGGATGCGATCTACCCGCAGGTCGCCGATTTCCACCGCTGGACCGCTTGGTCCCCCTATGAGGGCCGCGATCCCGCCATGAAGCGCACCTTCGGTGGAACTGCGGCAGGGAAGGGCGCGACCTACGCCTGGGACGGCAACAACAATGTCGGCGCCGGCCACATGGAGATCCTCGAGGCGGCTGCCGGGTCAAGGCTCCGCATCAAGCTCGACTTCGAACGTCCGTTCGAAGGCCACAACACTGCCGAGTTCACCTTTATGCCGCAAGGCGATGCGACACTGGTGACATGGGCGATGTCCGGTCCGGCCCCGTTCCTGTCCAAGGTCATGCAGGTCTTCATCAACATGGACAGCATGATCGGCAAGGATTTCGAGGCCGGCCTCGCCGGCCTGAAGAAGCTCACCGAGAAGCAATGAGCCTAACGCAAACGAAGAGGAGAGAAACGATGCTCAACCCCTATCTGTTCTATCAGGACAATTGCGAAGCGGCGTTCAACTTCTACGCCAAGGCGCTCGGCGGCAAGATCGATGCGATGATGCGGTCATCGGAGGCGCCTCCGGACGTGCCCGCCGCGCCCGGTCGCGAGAAGACGATCATGCATGCGCGGATGTCGCTACCCGACGGCAGCGTATTGATGGCCTCCGATGCGCCGCCAGAGCATTTCAACAAGGCTCAAGGCTTTTCGATCTCGATCACGGTCAAGGATACCGAGGAAGGCGAGCGCAAGTTCAACGCGCTCGCGGACGGCGGGTCCGTCACCATGCCCTTCAGCAAGACGTTCTGGGCCAAGGGCTTTGGCATGTGCGTCGACAAGTTCGGGATTCCCTGGATGGTGAACTGCCCGGCCGAAGGAATGTGACGGCGCGACCGCCTGCATGATCTGTCGAGTCGCGATCCCCCTCTCCAGCTTTGCTGGAGAGGGGACGCTTGAATTTATCGCGTCATACTCGGATCTGCCGCGAGCGCGCTCAACGGATCGAGCCGGTCACGTCCTCGCCTTGCTGCGGCGCCTGAACGCAGCGAGGACAGATCACGAGCTTGGTGCCGAGCTGCCTGTCGTTCTCCGCTTCGATCTCGTCATGGACCGCCCACCACGCCTCCGAGTATGGCTGCAAGGTGCCCAGCACGCGTTCCCGTTCCCGATTGGGATCAGTTGCCGCGGGCGCGGAGTACGTCGCGCGCCGCTTCGCGGCATGAGGATGGTTCGAGCCTTTGTTGGGGTCCTGGCCGAGGCCATCCCATGCGATCGGGCGACGCTCCTGCGCTGGTGCGACTGCACAGCCAAGCAGCGCCGTGCAGAAAGTGAGCAAGATGAAGGCGTGTCGCATCATGCCGGATCCAGAATTCGGTGCACGATCCGCAGGCTCCGTGTGGAGAACCTGCGGCGATCAAATGGAACTCAAGGTAAACCGATGGGCCGGCATGGCTGAGGGAATCAACTCACGAATCGCATCACTTTGCGGGCGTAGTGAGGCCACTTCGTGAAACCCCGCGGATTGCATCGCACAACAATTGACGCAAAATTGGGCTGTGCTCTGCACGTCAGAATCGCTATTCGTGCTTCATAAAAGCTTCAAACCGGGATGGACGTCACTTGGAAGGGAAGCGACCGATGGTGGCGGCGCTACAGATCAATTTTGCTCTTTGGGGGATGCTCATCTGCGCCAGCATGAAGCTGGTGCCGGTGATTCAGACTCTCTATTGAAGCTGGCCAAAGTGTGGTGACTGGGTTCTTCACCGGCAGCGCGGATAGATCGCGGCGAGATCGCGGCCTTTCAACAGCAGCAACCGCGAGCTCAGGCCGCCGCGGCGGCTGATCCAGTCGCGCACGGGACCGGGATAGGCGGCAAGCACCGCGACCGATGCTTCCGGCTCGGCATAGAAGCGCCCGCGCCGGTCGACCGAACGCGCGGCATGGAAGCCAAGCACGGCGCGCTTGGTGACGCAGATGCGCTCGCCCGGCACGATGCTCAGCACCAGCGTGCAAGCAGACAGGCAGGGACCGTCGATCACCACGCGTTCGCCGCTCTCACGCACCTTCTCGAACAGATCGAGGAACGGCCCGACCTGTCCACCCGGAGACTGGATGATGCGGATTTCGGCTGACGCAGGTGCGGTGGCGAGCAGCGCGGATGCAAGCATCAGGGCGTTGAGAAAAGCAGCGCGTTGCATGGAGTACTCCACAAGCTCGAATCCGTAGGGTGGGCAAAGCGTAGCGTGCCCACCATTGGCGCCGCAAATCCGGAGAAGTCGTGGGCACTGCGCCTGCGCGCCTTTGCCCACCCTACAATTTCCGTGCCTAGCCGTTGCGGCGCTGTCCGCGCAGCGTCGGCAGGCCGATGCCTGCCGCATCGAAGCCGCCATCCACGGCTAAAACTTGTCCGGTGATGTAGCTCGCGCTGCCTGAGCACAGGAAGTAGATCGCTTCCGCCAGTTCCTCCTCCAGGCCGTAGCGGTTGAGCGGAATGGCGTCGTGATAGTCGGCGCGGATCTCCCTGGTGTGCACCTGCTTCGCCATCGCCGTGTCGACCGGTCCCGGCGCGACCGCGTTGACGCGGATGTTGAGGGAGGCGAGCTCGACCGCGAGCTGCTTGGTGAGGTGTGCGAGCCCGGCCTTGCTGGTGCCGTAGGCCGAGCGCAGCGTCGAGGCGCGCACGGCCGAGATCGAGGTGATGTTGACGATGGCGCCGCCATGGCCTTCGCGCATCAGGGGCACCGCGGCCTTGGTGCAGAGGAACGGGCCGGTGAGATTGACCTCGATCACGCGGCGCCAATCGGTCTCGGACGTTTCCATCAGCGGCGCGAACACCGCGATGCCGGCATTGTTGACCAGCGCATCCAGCCGGCCGAACCGGCGCTCGACCGCCTCCATTGCATCGCTCACCGCGGCCGAATCCGAGACGTCGCAGGTCAGCGCCAGCGTCGTCTCGCTTTGGTCGATGTCGGCGACCGCCCGGCCGAGCAACTCGCCCTCGATGTCGAGCAGCGCCACGCGCCAGCCCTCGCCCAGGAACTTTTTCGCGGTCGCAAGCCCGATGCCGCGCGCGGCTCCGGTGACGAGGGCGACTTTTTGCGGAGAAGCAGGCATGGGCTGATCTTGTCCTTCTGTCGGAAACGGAAACCGCACGGGCGGCCAGCGCCTTTTACTGCGCTTTCGTTCCGGCAAGAAGGACGGAGATCCATAAGGGCGTGTTTTCCTACGAAAGCTCCGCCGAGGCGCGCTGCATGTTGGCCGACATGTCCGACGTGACGATGCTCTGTTCCTCGACTGCGGCGGCGGTGGAGGCGATGAACTCGTTGACGCCGTCGATCGCGGCCTTGATCGCAGTCAGGGAGTTGGCGACGTCCCCCGAGATGACGTTCAGCGCGTCGATTTCGGAGGTGATGGTGTCGGTCGCCTGCTTGGCCTGGTTCGCGAGGTTCTTCACCTCGGAGGCGACCACGGCGAAGCCGCGGCCGGCTTCGCCGGCGCGCGCGGATTCGATCGTGGCGTTGAGCGCGAGCAGGTTGATCTGGCTGGTGATGCCGGAGATCATCTCGACGATGCCGCTCATGGCATGTGCGGCCGCGGTCAGCTTCTGGGCCTGGCCGTCGGCGGCTTCGACCCGGTTGGTCGCGACCTTGGAGTTCTCGCGCGACTTCGCCATGGTCTCGGAGATCTCGCGGATTGAGGCGCTCATCTGCTCGCTGCCGGCCGCGACCGCCTCGATCAGCCCGCGCGCATTGTCGGCCTTCTTGCGGCCGATCGCCTGCGCGGTGATGTCGGTTGCGTATTTCACCACCTTGTAGGGCCTGCCGTTGAGGTCGAGGATCGGATTGTAGGACGCCTGGATCCAGATCTCCCGCCCGCCCTTGGCGATGCGCTTGTATTCCGCGGCCTGGTACTCGCCGCGGTTGAGAGTCTCCCAGAACTGGCGATAAGCCGGCGAATTCCGCTCGTTCGGCTCGACGAACATGGAATGGTGCTGACCCCTGATCTCCGCCAGCGAATAGCCCATCGCCTTCAGGAAATTCTCGTTGGTGGTGCGGATCGTGCCGTCCATGTTGAACTCGATCACCGCCTGCGATTTCTGGATCGCTGCGAGCTGGCCGTCATTGTCGGCCGCCTTCATCTTCTGCGCAGTGACGTCGGTTGCGAACTTGACCACCTTGAACGGCTTGCCGGTCTCGTCGAGGATCGGATTGTAGGTGGCGATGATCCAGATTTCCTTGCCGCCCTTGCCGAGCCGCTTGTATTCGGCCGCCTCGAACTCGCCACGGTTCAGCTTGGCCCAGAACGCGGCATAGCCGGCACTCGCGCGATCTTCGGGCGTCACGAACATGCTGTGATGCTTGCCCTTGATCTCGTCGAGCGAGTAGCCCATTGCGGTCAAAAAGTTCTCGTTCGCGGTGACGATGGTGCCGTCCATATTGAACTCGATCACGGCCTGTGCACGGTTGATCGCGACGATCTTGCCGGAATCCTCCATGGTCTTGATCTTGTACGCCGTGATGTCGGTGGCGAACTTGATGAAGCTGATCACCTTGCCGTTCTCGTCGCGCAACGGCGCGTAGGAGGCGTGGATCCAGACTTCCTTGCCGCCCTTGCCGAAACGCTTGTATTGCGTGGTCTGGAACTCGCCGCGGTTCAGGCTGGCCCAGAAGTCGCGGTAGCGCGCGCTCTCGCGCTCGGCGGGGCTGACGAAGATGCTGTGGTGCTTGCCCTTGATCTCGGCGAGCGTGTAGCCGCTCATCTTGAGCAGGTTTTCATTGGCATCGAGGATGGTGCCGTCCAGACCGAATTCGATCACAGCCTGCGAGCGGTCGAGCGCCTCGACCTCCGCGACGGCGTGCCTGACCTTCTTGCTCTGGAAATTGAACACGTAAGTCCCCCGCAATGATCCAAGTGAATCGACAGGGGCGCCATGACCGTCCCTGAGACGAAAAGTTGCACGGGCTTGTTGATCAACTGTAAACCCTTGCGACCTCTCCGTAATTCCACGTGCATGGACTATCTATTTCTACCTTTTGGCATTCTCGCTCCATATGCACGGCGGAGTTCATAAGGCGGGCCGTAATTGTACGGAAATGTGCGGCATTATTTTTCACACGCAATTGCGTCGTGGCGGGCGATGTCGGCTCGGCAGGGTGCAAATCGTCTTCCAGGGAACGTCACTGAGGAGACCCGCATGTCCGACGACTGCGAGCGCCTGATCCGAGACCTCTTCGCCGCCTATCTCGCCAACGATCGGCAGCGGGTCGCCGACGCATTGGCCGACGATTTCCGCTTCACCAGCCCGTTTGACGACGACCTCGACAAGGCGACCTATTTCGAACGCTGCTGGGGCGACACCGGCTGGATCGCACGGCATGACATCGAGCGCATCTTCGTCCGGGGCGAGGAGGCCTTCGTCACTTATCTCTGCCTTGCGACGGATGGCAGGAGTTTTCGCAACACGGAGTTCCTTACCTTCGCAGGCGGCAAGGTTCGGCGCATCGACGTCTATTTCGGCGCTGCCCGGCAGGATGGTCGTTTCCTGCCGCGGCCGCGCTAGGGCCGGTAGGGCCGGGTGCCTCCTGATTATTTCCTGCGGGGCGTGTCGGTTCCGCGAGAGTTCATTCGTCTTGAAGGCGAGCGGGCCTGCACCTCACGGCGCATCCCGGAACCACCGCAGAAGCCAGCACACGACCCAGGACGCGACCCATGCGATTCATGATGTTGATGATCCCGCTCGGCTACGAGGCCGCGCCGCCGGACGCGCAGCTCGATCCCGAGCGCGTCGCGGCGATGATGCGCTACAACGAGGTGCTGAAGGACGCGGGCGTGCTGATCACGCTCGACGGACTGCATCCACCGTCGATGGGCGCGCGGGTGTCGTTCGCGACCGGCCAGCCCATCGTCACCGACGGCCCCTTCACGGAAGCCAAGGAAGTGCTGGGCGGCTATTGGATGATCGAGGTTGCCTCGCGGGCCGAGGCGATTGCCTGGGCGAGGCAGTGCCCGGCCTCGCCGAACGAGATCATCGAGGTCCGGCAGGTGCAGGAGATCAGCGATTTTCCACCTGACGTGCAAGAGGCCGCCGCCGGCTTCGACAGCCTGAAGAAATAGCCCCAGCGACGGCGATGACATCGCGGCCGTCGTCAATCGATCAACAATGGAGAGACCGATGAGCACCCAACACAACTTCCTCGCTGTCTATCTCGGCAGCATGAGCGGCGAAAAAATGAAGGCCTGGCATGCGATGCCCGAGGCGGAACGGAAGGCGAAGGAGCGCAAGGGCATGGCCGCCTGGCACGGCTGGGTCGAGAAGCACAAGGACGTCATCGTCGAGATGGGCGGCCCGCTCGGCAAGACCCGCAGGATCGACGGACGCGGCATCACCGAGATCAGCAATGCGCTGACCGGCTTCACGGTGGTGCGGGCTGTCTCGCAGGAGGAAGCGGCAAAACTGTTCGAGAACCATCCGCATTTTGCGATCTTCCCGGGCGAGGCAATTGAGGTCATGCCGGTGCTGCCGATTCCACAGATGTAACTGCGGACGAGGCCGATCCCGGGTGCGATGCCGCCTCGACGGCCCGACGTCGCCCGTGGACCTATGGGGTTAATCGCGCCCGATTCCCGCTAGTGACCTTCGCGTCCGGCTCATGTAAAGCTCGTTCACATGAGCTGGCGCAAGGAGCAGGGCCGCGCCGAGCGCGGCTATCATCACGGCAATCTGAAGGAAGCACTTCTGCAGGCCGCCCTCGGGCTGATCGCCGAGAAGGGCGCGGCCGGCTTTACCTTCGCCGATGCCGCACGCATGGCCGGCGTCAGCGCGGCGGCGCCGTATCGGCATTTCCGCGACCGCGACGAGTTGTTGTCTTCGATCGCCCAGCGCGGCTTCGAGCAGTTCGAGGCGCGCCTGACTGCGGCTTGGGACGACGGTCGGCCCGACACGGTCACCGCGTTCGAGCGCGTCGGCAGGGCCTATCTCGCCTTCTCCCGCGAGGAGCCCGCCTTCTACGCCGCGATGTTCGAGTCCGGTCTGCCGGTCGATGCCAATCCGGCCCTGCAGGCCGCGAGCGAGCGCGCATTCAACATCATTCGTGCAGCCGCCGAGCGGCTTGCGGCGTTGGCGCCGCCCGGCATTCCCCGCCCGCCGGCGATGATGATGGCGCTGCACATCTGGTCGATGGCACACGGCGTGGCCTCGCTGTTCTCCCGCGGCGACGCCGCGCGTCGAAAGCTGCCGATGTCGCCGGACGAGCTGTTGGAGGCCGAGGTGCTGATCTATCTGCGCGGCCTCGGCTTCCCGACCGACCGCCGTCCTCCGGCCAAGGGGGCCGAGCCGCCGCCGGTGCCGCCGGAGGCGTCCTCCGGTTCAGGCGTCCCGCCCGGTGGTCCCTGGGGCAAGCCGAAATAAAATTACGCGAATAATCACGCGGGCGTGTCAGGCGGCCGGCTTGACAAAATCGCGGGATGGTCTAGCTATGTAAATGTTATTTACATTCACAACGGCCGATGCCGTCATGGAGAAGGAAATGGCCTACACCGCTGATGTCAATCGCTGGCGCGGCCCTTCGGACCAACACCAACAGTACGAGCGTCCCCGCATGCTCGATACGCCCTGGCATCCGGGCTGGATCGCCGTGACCATCCTCGGCTTCATCATCTGGTGGCCGATCGGACTCGCCCTTCTCTTTTTCACACTCGGGAGCAGAATAATGTCGTGCTGGAGCAATCAGGACCGCTGGCAGAACAAGATGGAGCGGATGCAGTACAAGATGGACCGCATGCGCGGTCGCATGGAGCGCCGCGGCTTCGGCTTTGGCTTCGGTCCGCCGTCTTCCGGCAACCGCGCCTTCGACGAATACCGCTCTGAAACGCTGCAGCGGCTCGAGGAAGAGCAGGTCGAGTTCAAGAACTTCCTCGATCGTCTGCGCCACGCCAAGGACAAGGAAGAGTTCGACCAGTTCATGGCGCAGCACAAGACGCGTCCGACCCCGCCGCCGACCGATCAGCAGCAGGGCTGACCTTCAAGCCTGATGCCTCTCAAAGCCTTCAGGCGCATGCCCCCAAAGTCCTGATGGCCCTGAGCCGCCCGTCTGCGCAACCCGCAGGCGGGCGGTTTGGTTTTGGGGGCACCGCGAACCCGCCAAGCGCCGTAGAACCCAATCCGCGCGAGCCCCGATTAAGCCCCAGCAGCGCGCTTTCCGCGCGCCGACGGGTATGACCATGGCCACCGCTGGATGCAACGAGACCACGCAACGCATCGCGCTGCTCGACCGCGTCTCGGACCTGTTCGACCGGTTCGGAGGCCTGGTGCCGCTGGCGATCGCGTTCCTCAACGGATGGCCGAATCGCCGACGAAGGCCAAGCGAATCCCATCGCATGGCCGCGAGCTTCAGCGCACAGTCACGAGTTGTGCACGAACGGAAGCCAGGAAGTGTTCGTAGGCGTGATCCACGATCTCGTTGAGTGATCGCGTCCGCGCGAACATCGCCTTGGCCTCGGCGAGGAACTCCTCGCGGGTCGGGATCCTCGGCAGATGCAGGTGGGTCAGCGCGTCGACGCCGTCATGCGCGCGATTGAGGATGTCGTGCAGCGTGGGCAGCTGCAGCTGGGTCGGGTCGGCCCGGTGCAGCGCCGACGAGATCGCATGTGCAAGCTTCGGGGCGTCGAACCGCCCGGCAAGCTCGCGGGCTGCCCGATTGATGACGCGGGCGCCGAGCGGCTGCTCGTTGCGCAGCACCTGTTCGGGCGGCGTCTTCATGTTCCAGACGATGCCGAACCAGGACAACACCTTCAGCACGTAATAGGTGACGTCGATCTCCCACCAGTAAAAGCCCTGTCGCACGCTGCTCTGATAGGCGTGGTGATTGTTGTGCCAGCCCTCGCCCATGGTGACCAGCGCCAGCAGCCAGTTGTTGCGGGAGTCGTCGCCCGTCACGTAACGCTTGCGTCCGTGCACATGGGCCAGCGAATTGATGCAGAAGGTCGCGTGATAGACCAGCACCGTGCTCCACAGGAAGCCGACGATCAGACCCGACCACCCCGCAACCAGGAAGCAGAGCGCTGCAAGCACCAAGGCCGGCAGCAGCTCCAGCCGGTGCAGCCACATCAGCTCGGGATACACTGTGAAATCGCCGACTTTCACCAGGTCGGTCGCGTCGTGTTCCCGGTAGAAGATCCAGCCGAGATGGCTGTACAGGAAACCGCGCTGACGCGGCGAATGCACGTCCAGTTCGGTGTCGGAATGCAGATGATGATGCCGATGCTTGGCCGCCCACCACAACACGCTCTTCTGCGCGGTGCTTTGCGCAAGGCAGGCCAGGATGAACTGAAACACGCGGCCGGTGGCGAAAGCCCGATGCGAGAAGTAGCGGTGGTAGCCCGCCCCGATCGCAAACATGCGCACGACATAAAGAGAACCGCAGATCGCGACGGCCTGCCACGTGACGCCCGACCAGATCGCCGCAAAGCAGCCGAGATGGACCAGCACGAACGGTATGGCGGAGGGATACATGACGTCGTCGTGGTGGTCGTGTGCGGGCGCGTTGGGCGACATATTTTGGCGTGACCTCAGGTAACGGGGATCCGGGATTCGCGTCGGCAGCGCGGAACATCGCCGGGTGCGAAAAACCCGCGGATGGCGGACCACCGCGCGGGCTTGAGCGAGCTGCTTTGCATCGACATCCCGGCCAAAGCAGCGTCGGCCGAACACTCTGCTAAATATATGGTCGCAGACACTGGGCGCGCAAGCTCGTAGCCTCACGGGGACCTGCGGCATGGTGTTCGGGGTATCGCGATGCCGCAGCGCCGCGTGGCGCGCGGGTTGCCAACGGCCTATATTCGATACGTGAAGGAAGCACCCAAGCACCGGAGCCGGCCTGATGGCAGCTGCGACCGCAACGGACGATCGCCTCTGGCGGAACATACGCGAGGAGGCGCAGCGCGCGTGCGCATTCGATCCCGTCTTCGGCAAGTCGCTTGTCGATGCGGTGCTGGCGCATGATAGTTTCGCCGCGGCCTTGGCCGATCTGATCGGGCGCAGGCTTGGCGGCGACGCCGCAGGCCGGGCGCGTTTCACGTCCTTCTCTCTCGACGCCTTTCGTGGCGCGCCGGAATTGATCGAAGCTGCTGCCCGCGACTTGCAGGCGATCGTGCGCAGCGATCCCGCCATCGCCGGTCTGTTGGCGCCGCTGCTGCATTTCAAGGGCTATGTCGCGCTGCAAGCCTGGCGCGTCTCGAACTGGCTCTGGTGTCATGACCATCGTGATGCGGCGCTGCTGGTTCAGAACGAGGCGTCGAACCTGTTGCAGGTCAGCATTCACCCGGCGGCCAGCATCGGCGCGTCCGTGTATCTCGACCACGCCACCGGGATCGTGATCGGCGCCGATGTGCTGATCGGCGACGAGGTCACCATCCTCCAGAATGTCAGCATCGGCCGCGGCAGCGAGTTGCCGACGCGCTCGCCGCGTATCGGCCGGGGCGTCTATATCGGCGCCGGCGCGACCATCTTGGGCGACATCAGAATCGGCGATTTCGCCAAGGTCGGAGCCGGCACGGTCGTGACCCATGACGTGCCGAGTGGCTGCACGGCAGTCGGTGATCCTGCGCGGCTGACCAATTGCCCCGAGCGCGCCTCGGCGGCGTGACGCGCCATCGCGGCATGGGGATGCGGCGCACCCGGCTCGATTGCGGTGGAGGCATCGTCGGCGGGACATGTCCGGCCACATATTCCCAAGGGAGGGGGGTCCCGCCCCAACCTCCTGCGCTGCCTACCTTTCCGGCAGCCAAATTCGCCTGTGGTAACCCCGCATTAACCAACGCCGGGCTCAGGTAAGGGCGGACAGTCGCGCCCAAAGCCCGAAGTCGGGGCCACGGTCAAGGTCTCGGGGTCGAGGCCCATAGTTTTGACATCTTGGCAGGGAATGCAGACGGCCGGCTTTGGACGAGCCCCTGCACCCAGAAAGACAAGGCTTTGAGCGGGCTTGCCGGCCGCGCCGGTTCTAGCGCGGCCATTGGGGAACCGGCAGCCATTTGCTGGCCGGTACATCGGATAACGATCGCCTTGAGAGGATACTGCTTATGAATCCGGCCGACGTGGCTCAGTCAGCCCTTCCGGTTGCCGCTTCCGCGGACGTGTCGTTGATCGCGCTGTTCTGGCAGGCTCACTGGATCGTGAAAGCGGTGATGCTGGGACTTCTGTCCTGCTCGGTCTGGGTTTGGGCGATCGCGATCGACAAGATCTTCCTGTTTGCCCGCACCCGCCGCTCGATGGACCGTTTCGAGCAGGCGTTCTGGTCCGGCGAATCGATCGAGGAGCTCTATCGCACCCTCTCGGCCAAGCCGACGCATTCGATGGCGGCCTGTTTCGTGGCGGCGATGCGCGAGTGGAAGCGCTCGTTCGAGAACCAGGCCCGCTCGGTCGCCGGCCTGCAGATGCGCATCGACAAGGTCATGAACGTCTCGATCGCCCGCGAGGTCGAGCGGCTGGAACGCCGCCTGCTCGTGCTCGCGACCGTGGGCTCCGCCGGCCCCTTCGTCGGCCTGTTCGGCACGGTCTGGGGCATCATGTCGAGCTTCCAGTCGATCGCGGCGTCGAAAAATACCTCTTTGGCGGTG